>Ga0316221_1000474_pt1 | contig 51821 bp, 76 predicted proteins | sample TBH18007metaG_FD_206003 | JGI IMG/M metagenome (GOLD analysis project Ga0316221, IMG submission 206003) | Freshwater microbial communities from Trout Bog Lake, Wisconsin, USA - TBH18007 | ecosystem: Environmental > Aquatic > Freshwater > Lake > Hypolimnion/Profundal zone | place: USA: Wisconsin... | reverse complement strand
AAACACGATAAGATTGACCACGAATAACAATATAGTCACCCACAACCAATTGTGTAGTAAATTGAGTGCTTGACCCAGTAACTGCACCACTTCCATTGGTAACAGAAACTGTTCCAACTATTTGGTTGATTGAGTTGCGATAAACCGCATACAGTGTTTGCCCATCATATTGGAAGAAAAGACCGTTTTGTTGATCAAAAAATCCAATCTTATTGCTTGCGCCGTACCAAGAATATGGACTTACGTGAATAAATCCACCCGTGGAAGTTGCAGGCGTTGCTGAGGGAACAATGTTATTCAGCGTTGTATAAGTAAAAGTTAATGCAGTAGGTATTGTTTTGACAACAAAAGTACCGTTATAAGCACTTTGATCAGCGCCAGTGACAACAATAACCGTGTTAACAGTCAAATTGTGCGGGAACTTGGTTGTAACAGTAACTGTTGCACTAGAAGATGTCAGTACTGGTTGCTGAAGCTGTGGCTTAAGAATTGTTCCAGTAGAGAACTGAATACCTTTACCTGATTGGTAACGGAAATATCTACGAGTTTGACGCTGTAAAAGCTGATTAGGTATGGAAGCGCCAACCGTAAAGTTTACAGATCCATCATAAGCGTGTGTATCAACATATCCCGCAGGACGAGCGTACAAATTGCTCTGACCCGCTGTATTAGCGATTGTGGTCGAAGGTGTACCGTTGATATTGGTGAACGTAAATGTCGTTGCTGTGGGCGTTGTAGCCACAATCTGAGGGCCATTTATCGTTGTCGCTGTGCTTGGTCCAGTCGTTCCAGTGATATAAATCAAAGAACCTGCTGATAAACCATGTGGATAAGTAGTTGTACAACTAATTGTTGAACCACTAAAAGTAAATGCTGTTGTACCAGTTAAGTTGTAAGCATAGTTGCTATACGTATAACCTAGGTAAACATAAGTAGAAGTAGCCGACCAACAAGTAGCTGTTGTGATTGGCTGAGCCATGTTTACAGTAATAGAAGTGGCTGTAGAACCGCCTCCAGAAGCCACCCAACCCCAACCATTAGCGTTAGAGTCAATTGCATCTTCAATGAAGATTGGAGAGCCGTTTGGCACGTTTGAGGAGGTCATTGTTATGACCAACTGATTTGTTGTGGACTGATTACCTGCAATTGCTGATACTGGCAATGCCGCATTACTTAAGTAATACAAAGATGCACGATTGTTCTGCATCGAAGTTTGTTCCCACTTCGTACCTTGCTGACCATATTCAAAGTCAGTGTCAATCAAAGATTGAGGTGTGGAAACACGCATTTTATCTACTGGATCATACGCAGTAGAACGCTGTGCTTGCTGTAAACGTAATTGGTTGTCGGTATTCGACGTTGGGCCTGTATAAACCGATAATTGAGACATTTATATGTTCCTTAAAAAGTGAGGGCCGAAGCCCTCAACTCTTAATAATTGCACTTACCGCCGGCTTTTTTGTGCGTAGACACTTTAGTCGTGTGGTGACCAACATGTCCACCCTTCTTCATAGGATGACCATCTATCTTATCATGCCCGTGATGATGCTTAGCTACATGCTTGTGCATATGATCATGCCCATGATCGCCATGACCATGAGTTGTGTGATGCTCAACATGTCCGCCATGAGCATGGTGCTTAACATGACCACCCTTTTTATATCCAGCAGGTGACTGATGAATTTCACTAGTTCCAGCCTTCTTGGTAGGCATCTTTTGACCATCTTTCATGTCGTTCACATAGCGGCTTGCTACACTATCAGACACTGTACCACCTTTAGCATAGTGATGCTTTTTAGAGTGGCCACCGTGCTTATAACCTACACCTTCAACACCACCTGATTTTGTGCTTAAAGATTTAGTTTGTTTAGCCTCAACTACTTTATCTTTTACATCAATCATAGGATGAAGTGTTCCACCTTTAGCCATGTGGTGTTTCTTAGTATGTCCTCCGTGCTTGTATCCGGGGCCTTCGATTGCACCTGTTGATGCTTTCTTATGTTCCTTACCTTCTGCTAAGAGACCACCCGGTGTAGGATCGTACATGCCACCATGCTTCATGTGCTTTTTAGCATGCCCACCTTTTTTCAGACCATGATGTGCTTTAGAAGCCTTCTCATGCTCATGATGCTTAAGCTCTTTCTCGATCTTGTGCATCTCTTTCATTTCTGCTTTATGCTCTTTAGGTGACTCAACTTCACCACCTTTTTTACGCATTAGCATAGGCTGACGAGTGGGCATAGCAGGACGGCGTGCCATCATTGGAACACCACCCATTGCCATGTGCTTTTTGTGAGCATGCCCACCTTTTTTCATGCCACTACCGGCTTCATCTACTGATGGTTCAGTAGTCTTTTCTTTAGGTTCACGAGCAATTTTTGTCGCCATAATTTTCTCCTAATTAGGCTTGTGCAATACCAAGTAAGCCAGTTGCAGTGGCATTTGGACCAACTTGGATGGCTGTCATACCCATCGTTAAGACCAAACGAGCTAAACCATTTAATGTACCACCAGGTGCATATGTACCACGTACATCAGGCGTTACAGAAGTGGATGTGAACTGAGGAACAATAGAAGCAGCTGATGCTGTGTATGAACCAGTTGAAGTAATAAATGTTCCTGCCAAATAGTTAGCTTGGCTTGAAGATAACTTACCTGTTGTACCACTAACTTTTGTCCACCAGTAGTTTGTTGATACTGATAAACCACCAGGAGGTGTACCGGTAACTTGAACGATTGTTCCACTTTCTGGTGCATAACCAACTGTTAATACGCCAGGGGCTGCAATTGTCCAACCTGTTACGGCTTGTGTTGCATAGTTAGTTGTGTTGCTATAGTAACCAAGCAATAAAGTACCAGAATCATTTGATAATGAACCAGAAAAACGATTGCTTAGAATATATGCAAAGTCACTAATACGAGCAGGTAAACCAAGAATATTTGTAGTATCTACAGAAACAGCTACTGTAGTTGCTGCTGAGAATGCTATTGAATAAACTTGGAAGAATGCTTTACGACCATTTGTCGTTGTAGATTGAACAGTACCTGTCTGAATGATCTCGGTCATCGCATTACCGTAGTAATCGTAACCTGTTACTGTTACAACGGAGTTAGTAGGACTACCTGATGCAGTAGTTACTGATACTGCTCTAGGATAATCAAACTGAACAACTGTTGTACCATCTGTACGAACAACACGAGTTGTACCCGCAGATGCTGATGCCGCCGCAAGTGAAGTCCCACTATAAGTCGTTGCTGTAGTGGGTGTAACAGCCGCTAAAACAGCCGCAGTTGTTCCAACTGCAGGCGTTGTATCATATAGATACACACGACCCATTGGACCAAAGCCCAATGACATAGGTGAAGGATTTCCTAAATTGCTCGTTGTGTTTGTACCAACGAAAGATTGTGCAGACCCTAGGAAAAGGTCATCTGAAAATTGAGGCATGTTGTCTGCTCCATGAAAAGTATGACAAATTTAAAAAATGGGGCCAAGATCACTTGGCCCCGTCTGATTATGCTCCGGGTGTACCGAATAAGCAACGTGGATCAGTCCAGTTAGGAATGTAACGCTCTGTAGCCTTATAGCGCATGCTATCGGTTTCAAAATCGCCTTCCATTGTCTTTTCCAACATACGACGCATCATAAGCTTCAAGCCTTCTGGTGCATCTGTCTGTACCCACCAGTTAGTAGCTGATGTCAAACGGCTAATTACTGAAGCTCCTTCGGGCAACAAACCAATTGACTTAATTGGGTTAATGTCGTTGTTAGCTGTACCAGTACGTAGGACTGACTTCAACAATACTTCGGCTTGGAATACGTTGCCAGGTGCAACAACCAGCTTAAGAGGTTGGAGACGGATTTTCTTACCGTTGTTGTCAACGGCTTGACGAATCTGAATCAACATCTGCTCAAGTGATGTTTGACTTAGAGCAGCAGCTGTTGAAAGCTGATTGCTAAAAGATCCAACAGCAATTGGGTGAGCTGTGTTAATGAGTGACACGCCGTCACCACCTGTGTATGAACTATTAAACGCACGGTTCAAAATGTTAGCACATAGCAATTCTTTGGTTTCCACCAATGATTGTGCCAAATGCTTAGCATATACTTGACCGATACGAATATGATCGCCATCTTCAACCAATACTTTGGTCAGTGCAAAAGCAAGACCGAAGACTTGGTAAACATAGCGTTGTAAGAACAATACACCACCTTGTTGATAGGTAACAGGGGAACCGTCAGGTAACTGAGGTGCCGCACCGAAACCGTATAACACGGGCTCTTCGTGGTAATTACGTGGAATACCTTGTTGTTCACGGAAAACGGTTGACCATTCATCGGAACGTTGATCATAGACTCCATCAAAAGCTTCATTGAGAATTGGCTCAACAATACTTCTAAAGTCCGTACTTCGCATTGGGGCTGCCATTGCTTATCCTTTCGTAATTAAGCAATTGCGGTGTAAGCACCGTAGAATTGCGTGTTAACCATTTGAACGCGAACAATAGTGTAAGCATCCCCCCAAGCGTTGTCAGCATATGGTGCTAGATCAACAACTCGCATTTGGCCTTGTGAACCATTTCCAGCAGCAGTTGCTGAACCAAGAGTTGCTTGTGACAAACCTGTGGTTGTTGAACCTGCTGTAATATTAGTAAAGAAGTACTCATTACCAATTGTAGTTTGTGCCATTGAACCATCAGCTTGAATTTCATAAACGATGTTTAAGTCGTTATAAAAATAAGCAACGATATTAGTGGCAGTTGTACTGGCTGGCCAATAGTTAGATACACGACGACGTCCAGTAGTATCTGTAAACTCAACACCTTGGAAAGAACCTGTAACAGTTCCTGTCGTTAGTGCAGGTAAGATAGTACCTAACGTGCCACCGTTTGCGGTTGTACCGTAAACTATAGGCTGACCTTTAAGAATATTCGAAGAATATCCTGAGGTAATTCCATTTGTTAGCGCTTGAGCACGTTCCAATCCTGTTGGAAAGTACGCAGGACGCAAGCCAAATGGTGCAGACGTTGCAGACATATAAGCTCCTTTAGCCCTATGAAAACATAGGTACTTTAGTTGATTGATCAAAGTTCATACCTGTACCTTCAATCTGAACCAACGGCTTGCCATGGCTATCACGTGCACTTTGTTGTAACTGATCTTGTTGAACTTTAATCTTCTCTTGCTCATCAAGCGGTGCATAGTGGTGCATTTCCTCCATGTACTCTTGATAAACATCTAATGGAATTTTAAATAACAACATCTCATTACATGCAACGAAACCGGCATGCTCTCCTGACTTCACTACTAAATGCTCAAAGCCTTTTACTTCTTCGGCTTTTACTGCGGTATAACCCAGTCGCATACGCTTGTGAATAGGATCATATTGATTGTTTGAAGATAACCAGCATGAGTGGAAACCTGGTATTGGAGGTGGTGAAGGCAAAGCCTCTTGTACCCACTCCGAGCGGAATGTCCTACGACGTTCCTGAGACGAGACAAATTTTTCTTCCGGTGCTTCACGTTGTGCATCATCTAGAGCACGACTTTCGCGGCCGGCGCGATTATTTCTTTTGATACGTTCATCCATTATTGACCCCTTTGTTTGTTTTGACGATCCCATTCAGCATATTTCTGAACAGCTTTCTGACGAAGTTTTGGGTTATCCCACAAACCTGCTTCTTTCATAGCTGCAACTCGATCAGGACTAATCCTCATCTCATTTGGCTTTAAATTAGCAGTTGTTTCTCTTCCTGAACTTGTCATCACAGATCGAGGCCTCGGATTGTTACTATTACGTACATTAGGGTCATTATATACACGATTTGTTTTGTGCGGCATATATTTTTCTAGACGATCATCTAGCTCATCCCAATAGTCTTCTGACGAAGGGTCATAACCCTCTTCAGTCAACTTTTTGTCAATTCGCTGAGTAATTTCTGAGTCAAGATCTTTCCCATTTGGGTCATACCATGGATTCCGCTCCATCCAGTCAGCAACTCGCTTCTGGACCATAGGATCCGGTATTTGTAAATTCTGATCAGACTGTGTCTGAGGTCTAGTGGCTTGTTTCTTCACACTTTGAAGCGATTCTAGCTGTCTTTGAGCTTCGAACCACATCTCTTGCGCTTTAGTCACACCAGCGCCATCTCTAGATGACACAGCCTCTTGCATCTTCATCTTTGCATACTCGACTTGAACACCGGCATCCTCAATTGCCTTGTCAACCCTAGCAAGCTCAGCGCCTGAAGTCTTTCTTTCAATAACAGCCAATCTCTCGGCTAATTGTTGGTTCTGTTTCTTCAGCGCATTGATAAGATGGTTAGATTCTTTGGCTTTTTCACGGTGAAGTTGCTTTTTAAGCCTTCTTTCTTCCCGTCTAGCCTCCCTAATTTGTTCTCTATCAGGGTCATCATCGCTTACTCTATTTTGGGGTTCAGTATCATCAGAATGATCATTTTGGCCCTCTGCGGGCATATCTTGGTCATCTGATATGGCCTGAACCTCACTTTCAGGGAGTTGCACAATGGCAGAACCATCTTGCACCTCCTCAATCTGCATTTCTGCTTTATCTGTCGGGTTCATACTAGTTTCCTTTCAAAACTTAAATAAACGCTTTAATATCGCGTGGATCGCCGGTCACTTTACCGATCAATTCATGGTCGTTAAAGAACGTGAATAGACATTTACCGTTTGCGCCTTTTTCGTCCACAAAATCGATCTCCCATCTATCCCCACCCCACTTAGGCACACGTACAAACTCGCCAACTTGTGCCCATGCGCCTTCTGGCCATGGCTCCATTGACTCACGCTTCCTAAAAGCAAGTGGCCCGATTGCAATGACTTTACCAATCATTGTGTTCCACTTCTCAGTTTCTTGTGTTTCTTCAGGTATAAAAATACCAGATGATGTTACTTTTTGTTTAACAGCACGCAACTGAACTAGCACACGAGCACCATAAGGTGCCATTAAAGGATCTACCACTGGAAACGCTTCTTCAAGCGTCTGTTCAACGTCGTTCGACATCTTTTTCTTCCTCTTCTAAAGTTTTATTAATAAAATCCAAGACTTCTAACAAGCCTAAGTTTTGACCGACCAAGCGCTGGTAACTTTCAAAGTTCACACAATTACCATTTACCATTCCCTCGGAAATTTCTTGCCGACGTCGCTGTATCATGTCAATTAGAGCGTTGATTCTCATCTTGCTCCTTCCACTCCTTAAGGACCTGCAACAAATGCTTACGGAAGTTATTCCGCATTACAAGTTCACCGGGCTGATACATGTTAATGAATCTTTGCAGTGCTGTCATAGGCCCATTGATTTCGCCTGTTGCTTCAGGCAAAACTTCTGGTAATAACGATTTGGATATTGGAGTCTTTCCATATATCTCATCCGTCATTGGTGCATCTCTACCCTCTCTGACTCTTTCTACGAGCTCAGCGGCGGCCTCTTTCGAAAGCTCTCTAGCTTTCTCACCGATGTAAAGTGCTGCGTCTTCCATTATCTACCTCTACCTGCGGCTTTGCGCATTGGTGCAATTACAATAGCAACTCCGCCCTTAGCATGTCCGCCTTTTTTCATTGTAGCGATCTTGCCTGTTGGCTTTGGTAAAGGACGCTTTTGTGAACTGTCATTAATCAATGTGTGCGACTCTTTCTCAGAGTATGCACCAATCTTGTTCACATTAGGCTGTTGTGTAATCTCGGCAGGTCCTTTTACACCACCACCTTTTGCATAGTGATGCTTCTTAGCAACACCGCCTTTTTTCAAATGGTTAGCTTCTTGCTCGCCTCCCATTGCTATCCTCTTGTGCATGTTAATCAACTCACTCATTTGTATCTCCTAAGTTAGATTGAGCTTGGTTCTGGGCATCCAGAACAGTTCTAAACTGTTCATGTTGCAATTGCGCAGCGTCTTTTGATAGCTCTGCGGACTTAATTCTCTCTGCGGTCAAATTGTTCTCAGTGTTCTTCACTAAGTCAGCTTGCATCTTCTGCTCAGTCTCTTTAGCTTTTTGCTGTAATGCTGCCGAATCTAACTGCAACTCTGCTTGATCTTTCTGTGCTTTGCGCTGAGTCTCAGCCATCGATGTCTGTGTAAGGGCTTGTACCTGAGCCATCACATTCGGATCAATCGGTGCTTGTGGTTGCTGTTGTTGCATCTTCTGCAACATACCCATCATTTGCTGTATTGTCTTAATAACAGGCTGCAATTGCTCTTGACTATCTTTATGCACATGCTGTAAAGCAGCAGCCAACAGCTTTTGCGCTTCTTGAACAACAGGCTCAACTTTCAATACATTAAATGGTCGACCAAGTGCAGCGCTTGTATAAGCATCGGCATGGTTCAAGTACCACAATGTTAAGTGCTGCTTTGTGTGCTCTAAGAAAGCAGGTATAAAAGTAGGTGCAACGATAGGATTGGAACCAAAGATTGGGTCCACAGCATACGAGATATGGGATAGCATATGAGCTATATGGTCTTGTTGCGGAAATGCTCCCACGGGCTTTCCTAGTGTCATCGACACATTCTCTAATGCAGGGTTCATATCCTTCACAGCCTGAGGATCAGGTAACACCTCATTAATCTCAGGAAGCTTAATCTGCTTAAGAATCCGCTTCTCAACAGCCAATCTATTGTACAAGTCAGGGTTTGCCGCAGCTCTTGCAGCTAATGTCTGAATCTGTGCATACCTCTGTGTCTCGGCAAAGATATGCGGATCAGAGACTGGAATAACGTCAGAGTTAGTTGTAAAGTCTTCTTTACTGATCTGAAGATCAGCAACTACATCGCCTTTACGCTGCTCATCCAAATACCACTTATTCAGTCTAGCCAGAATCTTCAGTACTCGACGTTGACTGTCATGCAACCTAGCGTGAATTGAACTAAATACTGCCGCACCTTGCTCAATCAAAGCCTGTGTAGTACCAACAGGCGCTTGTGAATTGACATCGGCAATCTTCTCTTCAGATGTAGTCACAACGCCCTTGGCTGCATCTGTCAACCAACCAAGCAACTGGAATAGGACAGGCGATGGCTGATTAAAAGGCACAGGCATTGCAATCTTGCGAATATCGTCTACTCCAGGGGCTCCTTCAATTTCAGCGACTTGCGTAGGCTCGATGACTGTTGACTGGCCACTAACCTTAGCTCCTTTGAGCTTGAGCATAGTTGGCGCAGTATTAATATGAGCACTATCAAGCAAAGCCCTGAGAGCACCAGTAAGAGCGGCACTAAGACCTCCAATAAGATGCGGAAATCCGATTGCATATGCACCCCGCCAAGGTATAAATTTCCACTCAATAATCCAATCAAGCTTGGTCATTGTGTCATCGCCATTTTCCCAGTTGCGATACAACCCAACAACAGCTCTCTCAACTTCATCGATCATCAATATGTACGGTGCACGCTCACCCTTGGAAAACTGATCTTCCTCTTCATTCAACCAAGTCTGTACGTGATAAACACGTCTGACACCGTCAATATTCTCACCACTGTCTTTCTTACCTTCAATCTTTGCATTAGCTTTCTCAGCTTTAGATTGATCAGGCTCCATCGACACCCGATACACATCAAGATCTATGTACAACCCATTTCTTACTCGAATGTCATACTCTTCTTGTGTAATATCTTGAACCTCGGTAACTCTAGATGCTGTATAAAAGTTACCTGCAGCGAACGGCAAATAAATATTGTCAATAGGGACAAACTCAGTACAAGGACGTTTCTTACCATCGTCATACCACATCTTTAAGTACTGTGAGCCGCCTAGTGGCAGCTGTGTGAACATCTGTTCTTGCTCATCACGATACTCTTCAATTTGCTCAGTCAACTGCCAATTCATATAATCGCGTTTACGATCGGCTTTGTCAGTCTTCTCTTCAGTGACTTCACCAATGATCTTAGTTCTAACTGGGCCATCTGGTGGGAACAACTCTTTAATTGCACGAGCCGCAAAATCCACACAAGCCTCAGCCATAACAGGATGCACCACTTTAGATGCACCCATAAACTGTGCACCACCTGGGGCATCATGCCCTAAGCCAGTACGACGAATTCCATCCTCATATTGCTTATCACGATCCTCACGAGCATCTTTATCTTTCTCAATCAGCTCTAAATACTTAGTAGCTAACTTGTCAAGGTCCCATGAATCAAGAACATCGGCTAAGTTCTCATAAAAGTCAGGGGCTTCTTCAGGCCCCTTAAGACTATCATCATGAAGCTTAACAATGGCTGACCCATCGTCAAGTTCTTGCACATCATCTTGTTCACTTAAAAGTTCGACAATAGACTCGTCAGTATCAACTTCATCATCCACAATAGGATTAACGAAACGATTAAAATCTTGTGGAATCGGCATCTCTGTAGCCATTATTTACCTTTCATAAGCGCAAGGCGCATTTCGTCTATGTTCTTTGCGAATTTTATATGGCCACCGTCTTTATGGCCTTCAGGTGGTCGTTGATCTGCGAAAAGTCTACTTAAAGTGCCTGCTAGACCTCGTATATTATGCCTAGCCATACCTAAAGTCTCATTGTATTCATTTAAAAGATGTGGATCACCATCTTCAAATAACTGAGGGTTTTGTCTTGCAGAAGATTGTTCATGCGATAAATACACATTAACTGCATTTAAAACCTGAGGATATGAGAACCCTCTATCATAGCCTTCACGAACTATCTCATCCGCTACTGTACCTGCATACATCAACCCTTGATAGTTCGCATGGTTTTGCAAACGCCTAACTGAATCTCTGTATGTACTATTAATTAGTTCTCTAAAATCACCTAAGTTAATCTGATCTCTTACTTCAATGCCACTTGGTGTAACATCATTTAGCACTGTCATAGCTGCATCTGGTAATCCACGAGGGTTATTGTTTTCTTCTTCACGTTGATTTTGTAAAACGCTATCTCGTGCTGTTTGATATTCAAGTCTAAGCGTTTCCATTGCTCTAGCTCTTTCAGGGCCTGCCGGTATATGTCTATACTCAGGTACATCCAGTTGCCCATTATCTAATGCCCAAAGAGTTGCATCAGAACTTGGAATATCTAATTCGCCTGTATGCAATCTATCATTACTGAGCAATTGACTAGCTAAATGGCTTATTTCATGAGGTCTAAGTGTTCTTGGTTCTTGCTCTTGATGCTGCTGTTGTTGACCTAATATTCTATTTGCATCATAATTAGCACTACGCTCATTTCTTGCACTAGGATGAGCAACGTGATAATTGTTCATACTTATCGCAAGATTTTGAAGTGCATTCCTTGCAGGTGTACCTGCTAATGCACGACCTTCGTCTAAAATAGCACCAATGTAGTCTTCTGGATTAGTAACAGGGTTGGCTGCTTGAAAAGCTCGTTGCAATGCTGAGTTAAATGATGCTACATCATTAGGCTGATTGACGTCACTAAAGTTATTAACGGCATTGTCAATAGTCTGAGAAATATTGTTTGTATGCGATGTATCTTCAGTACGAGGAGGTGCAATTTGTTGCTGACGAACTTGTTGACGATCTCGTCTATCACGTTCAAGTCGATCTATTGATGTCAAATGTTCTTCAAGCATTTCAGACAATTGATTTGCTTGTTCAGTATTTCTAATCCCTAGATCTGCCATAACTTCAGGGTCTTGATTATCAAGCATAGTGTGATACATTGCTAAATGCTCAGATATGCTATTAGCATCTCTAGGATTACCACCTTGATCAGCAATAGAGCCTAAAATATCTCTATAAGCATTCGTTGCTTGACGAGAATATCGACGATTATTGGATGACTGAATAGGAGAATCCAACCCATTTTGATATAAATCTATCATACTAGGGGTCATCTCATCAAAATTCGGCACATCAGTTTGCTGTCTTTGTCTTTCTAACTGTTGACCAACATGATATGAAATGCCTCGATGATCAGTTAAATAGTTCTCAAGTGCATCAACGATTTCATGGCTACGCATACTACCATTTTGCATATGACGATCAATATGACGCTGTATTTCATGCGCAATATTATTTAAAGCGCCTATAGGGTCGTCATGGTATGTATCTGGACTGCCTATGGTCATTTGCGCATCACTTATAATATCATTAATATCATCATGCAATAGCGCTGCATCATCATCAATTAATTCAGTAGTTTCTAGTGCATCTCGAGCAGCTCTATTTCCTGCATTTGACAAACGTTCAAGTGTATGATCATATGAAATATCACCATGAGGCACATTAGCAACAGGCTGTGCTTCTCTTTGACTTACTTGGTTATCATACTGTCTTAAAAACTCACGGGTCGATCTTAGCTCATCATTCATATCCTGCCACTGATCTTGAGGCAAGTTAAAATCATTAAGCTGATGCTCAAGTTCTCTAACCCTATTCATCATTTGTTCACGTTCACCTGTCGGAACAACAGCATTCGGCACTTCAAGCTTCTGACTCTCAATCACAGCTCTAACATCTCTAGGTCTTACAAATCTAGGAAGACCTGACAAGTCATACTTATTCAGTTCTCTAGGTTGCATACCTAGTTGTTTAGCTATTGCGCTTATGTCAGACTTGGTGTCATAAATATCGCTACCATGCCCATGAGCACCAATACTAACAATCTCATCGGCTCGTGAATTTAAATAATCACGAAGCCCGTCAGCATATGCAGGCTTAATAGGATCATTTTGATAGCCTGACATATAGCCAATGTTATATGCAGGCTCACCATGTCTACTAATTCTATGCAACTGAAGAGTACCAACAGGGTGCCCTTCGGTAGGACCAGGTGTTGTATCCCTTAATGATACAAGCTGTGCTTCACCATTACTAACTGATCTTGTGTATGATGTTGAAGAACTACCAACACCTTCATTTCTTTCACCTGTTATAGGATTGTATATAGGTTGGTGCGTTCTACTTTTACCTGTTAAGAAGTGTCTACGATCTGTTTTACCGCCTTGTGCCACACAATGATCAAGTACTTCACAATCCTCGCTTATAATCTTAGTTGCATCATCTACATCATGGCCTTCTTTAAGCTCAAGTGCTGCAACATTACCAAAATGCTTATCTTTCGGCACTGTCTCAAGACGCTCTTTAAGCTTAGAATTAAGTACGTCATTTTGTTTAGCAAGCTGTTTAGCTGCTTCACGCTCTTGCGCAACTCTAGGCTCTGCAAACTCTTTCACATACTTAGCTAAGCTTGTATTACCTAATTGGTCAACAGATATTTTGCCTGTAACCACGTCATCGGCTAATTGACGACCAAGTCCTCTATAGCCTAATGCACTAATATGATTGTAGTCATACAATTTAGTGTCTGGCGCTGTTTCGGCAAGTTTCTTAATATAAGGGAAAAAATGTCTCTGATCTCGAGGCAAGTTTTCCATCGCTTCTTTTGCAGTAATCGGCTCAATACTTGTGTCCGATAATGTTTCATATGCCTTACCAAGCTCTAAGTTGTTAGCCTCTTCTTTTAACCTTGCAATCTTTGATGTAAGTTTGTTAATGGGGTTCGTAAGAACATTGTATTCAGGAGTATGCGGTTGAAGATTAGATTGCTGTGTGTTTAGCTCGACAAGCTTCTTACTTGCTTCGTCAAGCTCTTTAGTCTTTTCTTCATGCGCTTTAGCAATAGCGCCTAATGGGTCAAGACCTTCACGTTCTCGCTTAGCGGCTAGTCTATCTTGGTCATAAGCTTCTGCACTTCTAATTACATCAGATGCAGGCATAAATGTATAGCCTTTAGTCGCGCTTGTAAGCAAAGGATCTTGATCAGTGCCTGCATACTTCATAATATGGTTCACAACCATCTTAGGCACTTGAGTTCTAGCTGCATCAACACGCTTCTTAAACTCATCGAATGTCGGTAATTCAGAGCCTGTAGTATCACGAGCTAATTGTTGTGTTTCTGGTTTTTCTACAAACTCATTAAGTAACTTGATGTTTCTATTATAAGAAGCATCTGGACGCGAATACTTCATAGCTATTGCAGATTGCAATGCACGACCGTCTTGTATATCAGGGAATTCTTCACGAGCTTTTGCATCTTTAAATGCTTCAAACTCAACAAGCAAAGGCGCACCGTTTAAATGCTTTTCTTCGTATAAATTATAGTATCTAGAATTTGTAGGCTCTTTACCATGAAATGGCTCTATCTCATTTGTAACATCACCTATATGCCCTGCTTCTAACACAAATGCCGTTGGGTCAGTCTCAGGACCATAAGTAGGCTGCATAAATTGACCACCTGTCTTTGGTCTAACAGCATACATGCTAGTTTGCGGTGTTAAAACATCTGGCACGCCAGGAATTGCCGACTTACCTTGTGCTCGACGATTAGCTACAACATCTGCCAACTGATCAGCAGCGCTTTGTAAGTTCGTACCTAATGTTGTGTCGCCAAGTGGGTTAAGCGTTTTTACGCCGGACTGAGCATTTACAAAGTCGGTCGGTATGTTCTTAACTTCACGACCAAATTGCGTTGCTTTTGCGCCAAGTACTCGAGCATCATTAGGCGTAAATCCACGCTGAAACTCAGGCTGCATTAATTCAGGTATAGGACCAAATCCCATACTTGAACCAGTAATTTGCTCAGGTAACTTACCTAGCTCTTCTAAAACTGGATATGTATATGGTGATCTTGGTTGATATTGTATTGCTTTAGAAGCTTCAGGAAATCCCATTTCTTTTGCAATTGCTGCAGGATAACTTGATGCAGTAGCTAATGTGACTTCACCAGGAACTTGTGCAAGTTGCGCAGCTTGACTTAATGTTGCAGGTAATGCATTGGACATTCGCTGCTTTGCAGCAAAAGGTGTTTGGAGCATTTGCTTTGCCATATCGGCGGTCTTGCTTCCCCACATGGAAAGCGCATGCTTCATCTCATCTAAAGACGGTGTGCCAACTAATCCGCCACTAGGCGTTTGGTCAGGTTGACTTGTGTCGCCTGTTACATTTCCCGCTTCATCATATGTAATCATACTGAGTAAGGGTTGACCCTTCTTGGTTTGGTGTCGTCTACGTAGAGATCTGGGTCATTATAAACATAATCCGTCACAATCATCCCCATGTCTCTTAAAATCCTCAAGCCTTGCGTCATTGCATCGACCAAGTCATCATGCCTAACCTCGGGGAATGAGCACAACTGAGCAACCAATGGTTCGACCCAGCTTCTTGCCATTCCCTCTTTAGTTGTGGACTCAGGCAAATACACTAAGCCCTTGGCGATAATTGGCGACACTATGTTCAGTCGCATCGTCTTGTCAGCATTGCCAGGATTGTAGCTTCTGACATTCAAGCCGGCACGTCTTAGATCTTGGAGCAAGCTAATTCCCGCTGACTTGTCCTCAATCAGTATCATGTCAACCTTCTTACCCATGCCAAACTCGTTCGTATCGCCATAGATCGCGGTTGACTCATCAATGACCCGAGGTCTTAGGTCTGGATACTGTATGTGCTCTTCCCAACAATCGATCACCATCACGGATGCAGGCTTGTCAGGGTTCGGCTTGAAGACACCAAGTACTACGCAAGCTGTAGGATCATTCGCGGTCTTGTCACTTGTGGCACAATCATATGACTGTAGGACAAAGTCAAACTTAGGCAAAGGCTTAGCTGTTCCGTCATTGTTGTATGCATCCCACAACTTGAACCATTTACGTTTGACGATGCCTGACTCTTCAGGGTCGATAATCTCGGCGTAAATCTCTTGACGTCCGATCTTGGTGCCTTCGTACTGCAAGATTTGCTGTTGGAAAGTTGGCGCTAAGTTCTTAAGGTTATCGTATGTAGACGCTGTTGTATAAATCACATCCTCGCCATCTCGGTTCACCAAGTCAATGACCAAGGGCTTTGGCTTTGGAGTCGTTGTGCAAATGATTCGAGGATGCTGACCAAGACGCATGCCGAATTGCAGCATATCCCAAGCATCGTCAAGATAGTGCCAAGCTGCAAGCTCATCACACCACCCACCATGAAACTGAGGGCCACGAAAACGCTCAGGCTCCGATGCAGGAATGCCTTTGAGGATTGAGCCGCTTTTAAGTGTCAACTCATGAAGCGACTTAGAATAATTTTCAATGAGCTGAGTTGGTATGACATTGAGGAGCCCAGAGTCTCCTTCAAAGCACACATCACGGACATCGCCTGAAGTCGGTGCCGAGACCAACCACCGAGTCTTCGGCTTCGTCCAAGCTTCCCACCAAACCCACTCAGCTGCTGTTCTTGTCTTACCAGCTCCTCGACCAGCGAGCAAAAGCCAAATTGACCACCAATCGCCACTTGGCGTAATTTGATGATTGTTCGCTAATTGAAGCCATTTTAGTCGAGCTTTAATCGCTGCTTTCCACTCAGGCGATGCATTGTTTAAGCTTGGCCCTTGCTTAATCTTCTCGGCGAAGAGTTCAGCTATCGTCGGCTTCGGCACTGTTTTGCCTTGTGCTTAGTAAGTCATCTAAAAGCTCTTGTGCAAAGTCGTGCACTACATCGACCTTGATTGCACCGTCATCCTTGCCAGTCACTTCAACCTTAGTATTCTCTCGGTATTTGGCTGGAAACCGAGCTGACATCGACTTAGCCCACAGCGCTGTGTTCAGCCGATTTGAACCCGGTCCCTCGACAATATGGTCTAAAGCAAGCCGCTCAAAGAACAGCATCTCTTCTTTCTTTGCCTCGTCTAAGGCCACTAAAAAGTCAGGATGCTGCTGCGACCAGTTAATGAGCGTGTTCCAAGTGACGCCAAGCTCTGATGAGATAGCTTCACGACTTAACCCTTTCTTACCACATTCAATAGCAATCTTGCAGTAAGACGGATCGTACTTAGTGGGTCGCCCCATTGTGGATTTAGCTTTTTCTGTCATGTGCGCGATTGTATCTCAAAATTCTATCGGATGCACAACTATGTTAAAAATTGGCCCGGTTACAAAAAAGGTTACAATTTGCTGCAGACTCTTATACGACATATATACATAATCAATATTAATTTAAATAGAATAATGTAACTAATGTAACTCTGCTCAGAATGCCCTGACTGTATCATCTCTAGGTTACGAAAAATTGTAACTGTCTGTACTGCAGACCTAGATTTTTGTAACTATCCAACATTTAGGTGCTTGTTGACCATGTTTTTGGTTGCGGTTACAATTTCACCTACTTTTAGATCTTTAAAATTGTAACCGCATTCTTTGGTCTGATAGATGTGAAATCTGGTGGTCACGCCATCTATTTTTGCTATTCCATTCATGTCAACTTGTCCTAGTTTGCTAAATGCATAGACCAAAGCTTTGGCCTTCACATGCTTTAAGCCGGTCAGACTCTCAGCGAGTACTTCGATCTGGGCTGGTCTGAATGCGGCAACCCCGCTAAGTTCATTGTTAATAAGATCATACAGCTCATCGGCAAAGTCCTCAATACTTGATTGGCTCATCTTCACTGACTCGTCCTTGTGCTTAGATTCAGGTGCGGCGTCCGTGGGGTTATAACCACCTAGATCACGGCACATATACCAGTTTAATACTTTTTTATTACCATGTTCAAACTTAGCCCATGCTTCTAATGCTTTATATCTAAGCATGCCCTCTTCACGGGTCAGTGTCTTTGGCATGTAAATGGCGTCTCTTCTACTATTCTTGCTCATCTTGGTCACATAAGCAGCATTGGTAGTCATAATCAGGTTAATGTAGTTCCTGGTCGTGTACTTTAAGCCATACTTTTTATCTATATTGATAAAGTCACTAGTGACCAAGTGCTTTAAAGTCTTCTGATGATCTTCTCTATCCGATGATGGCTCATTAACAACCACCAACAACTTACCGCTTAGTACATCATTCTTCTCTTTAAAAATCTCATCCGGGCCGCATATACCTGCCGGGCAGTTTAAGCCTACACCCATCATGCCGGCTATAAACTCAGCCAAGGCGGACTTGCCAATACCTTCTAAACTGGATGCAAAGATAATGGATGTGAAATTCTTTTTCCAAGGCTGTTGAATGATCTGTGCCACCCAGTTATGAAAAAAGTCTTCAAATTCAGGTAAGTCTCTAAAAAAGTATTTGCAAAAGTCTAAGTAGGGCTGAACATCGCCCTCAATTGGGCTGTATTTCCAATCCTTTAGCAAGTTATAGCAGCCATCAGGTGTAATAGTGTAGCCCTGATACTCAGGGTAAACATCGATCGACTTCAAATTAAGCTTCTTTGGCCAAGCCTTATACTCATCCAGAAGGTCTGTATGCTTAACTACACCTTGCGGGTTGGTGAATGTATACCTAAGGTGTCCTGCATCAACCTTGGCCTTACTGTATGAAAACCCATGGCCATCACTAAGTCGGATGACATCACCGTTAAAGAATGCATATTGGGTTCTAAACTCATACAGTAAAGTTTTCAAATCAGGGGTGCCCATTAAGCTTAGCTGCTCAGCATTAATCAGCACATCAGTTAAAGCCTTGCCTGAGTTAAGGTGGTCATCAATTGCGTATTTATCGCCTTGTGCCGGTGCATACTTACCAACGCGGCAAAGATGCACATCGGCTCCAAGCCCTCTAAGTGTCTTAGCCAGTTGAGCCTCGGCAATAGCTACCTGCTCATTTGGCTCGCCATTGTCCTCCTTGCCGTCATAGTCAAATAGGATGTACACCTGCCGATTGACCGATGTGAGACCGTTTGATTTTCTCCAAAGTATCTCCATCAAGTCTTTATGTAGCGGGGTCTCATTGGTCTTATTGCCCCAACTGGTAACGCCAGCTAAGCCAATAACTGCATGATTCAAACCCTCTTTAGGAATTGTCTTAACTATGCTCCAAGCTTTAAATTCACCCTCTGTGATGATGATAGGCTTAGTCACATCTTTAATGAGTGTTGACCAATTAAGTGTTGGAGGAAAATAGATATGTGCACCGCTACTACGCCTTTGACTATATTTCATCTTAGTCTTTGGCATTAAGAGCCTGATGCGTGTAAAGCCTGTTTCTACGCCATCAAGCCCATAGTACGGTATCTTAACTGACCAATCTTTTGTGTGGCCAATTAATGCTTGTGTTTCATCGGGTGTAAGCAACTGCAGACCAAGCGTTTGCTGGTCTGTGTCATCGAACTTACGAGCCTGAAGGAATTGATGATATAATTCTGACGGTTGTGTTACATAGGATGCGAATCCCATTGTCATAATCTGTGTCCTTTAAGTTCATTTCGTTTTAAGGCCCTAGCACTAACTAGGGCCTTTTTTTCTTTACGCTAAGACCAATTGCTCGGCAAGTTCAATGGCTTTTTCTTTTGTATTAACACCATCACCAAACCAAGCACGATCTAATCGCACCTCATTGGTACGGCCACGATGATGATCAACGTACTCAGTGACTGCATTGATCAAACCCCAAACCGTATTCTTGGCAGATTTTAATTCACTTCCCATTCCAGCACCGGAGTAAAGTGACATTAATTTTTCACTAACCTTTTTACTAATGACAGTATCACCGTCAGTTGTGTTATAGGAAGCCATGGTCTCGAAATACTGTTTGGCTTGATCAGCACTTACAGAGGACTCGGACCAATGCTCAACACGACTTAGGAATGAGGACCATGAGGTAGCTGCTAAACCAAGTTGTGCTTTTACCTTGTCCATGTCAAACTCAGACCGGTGATAAACTTTAACTACGTTCTTAGCCTTTCCTGACTCAGCCTCGTGCATAGCAAAACCAAGTGTGTTGTTACACACTACACGGACTGATGTGAACATGGCCGTTGTTGCCATTGAGCCATCACATGCAGAGCCTAGCAATAAATAGCCTTTGATCTTATCGTCCATGATCTTAGCCTCTTTGCCCATGGATGCTAAAGCCCAGTACTTAGCACCACCTTTTAATACCCCGGCCGTTTCTAGCTCAAAGCCTGACTTGGCAGTTAAATCACGGTAAAACTCCATGATCTCCTTAGGTTGTACTGGTTTAAATGCTTCTGATACAACTGATAAGGCTGTACCTGTATCGGATCTAATTAATGTCTTTTTACCAGGCACGATTTGTGGCTTGGCATTTAATGGGTTGAGGTAATAAATGGCTGTTGGATGTACTTCAAAGTCCATGCCTGCGGCTGTTTGCCATTCTTCGATTGTTTGACCTGTGACCATTTGTTGGCCAAGACCGTGCCAAGGGGTTTCCCCACGGTAAGCTATTGCATTAAAACCTTTGGTTGTGTCGATTTCGTGAGCCATGATGTTTTCCTTTTAAAAATTAAGAATTTAGATGTTTGTGTGTTACCACAAGAGGAACTATATCACGACTCAGAGCAAAGTAAACACTTATTTGAAAAATATTTTTAAATTTATTTTTTATTTTTATTGCTCTTTTTAAAAAATATATAGTACAATTGCTTTAAGCTTACACAGATAAGCACAGCTAGAAAATAAAAGTATTACATTTAAACGATCTTGAAAACAAAGGAAAACAGATGATCACACACCAAGACATTACTTGGAAAAATGGCCAAATAGATATTTGGTTCGAGTTTGAGGCCGGCTTTGATGCCCCTTTAGACAAATACGGCCAGATGGAGTCACCTGGCGCGGATGATGAATATAACATAACAAAGATAGAGTTTGAGGACAAGGATATTACAGTCTTGTTTGATGAGGATGACTTTGAATTGATTATAGAAGAGTTAATGAATATCCGTGAAGCCACTTTAAACGATTATGATGGAGAATAAACAATGAGCTATTTAACACACAATGAAAAGCATATCAACATTAACGGCACTAGTCTTAAAGGCAAGATCTATTGCTCATACTATACATTGGTGTCCTTATTTGGTCAGCCAACTGTTGGTGATGAGTATAAAACTGATGCACAATGGGAAGTAGAGTTTGATGATGGAACTGTTGCTAGTATATACAACTGGAAAAATGGTAAGAACTATTGTGGCGCTGATGGTTTGGATGTACAGGACATTAACGAGTGGAATGTAGGTGGTCGACCATATGGTGTAGAGGACAGAATACAGCAGGTGATCGATACTTATATATTAGAGTGCTCTGAGTTATCTGAGGAGCAAATGGTTAGTAATTATTTTGAAGAGGCTTAATATGACCCCGTTAGATTGGTTTAATAAACGTAAAAAAGTGAATATGTCAGCAACTGGTGAGACATTGATATCGTATTTACATGAGCTAGGATCAATGCAAGTGATGGACTTTAATTACTATGCATCAAAGACAGACATAGCATCGCCTGCCACTATTCACCGTGAAATGAAGTGGCTCATTGACAAGAACTATGTAAAGACTGTGCATTTGGAGGGTAATTTACGTAGCAAGTACTTGGTTGTGACCGACAAAGCTAAAAAGTATTTAGAGGTGCATGAATGAAGGCATTTCCACATACATATGAAAAAATGATAGAAGGTGACATTGCTACTTGCACTAATACAGGTATGGATCTAAGAGATTGGTTTGCGGGTATTGCTCTACCTGAATGTATAGGATGGGGTGAGCCAGAAAAAGTTTGTGCTCGCGCTTACATATATGCAGATGAAATGATGAAAGCAAGGGAGAATAAAAATGGCTGATACACTTTTGTCAATGTTTGCATTTGGGTTTGTAGTGTTTGTCGCTATTCTTGTAGTCGCCATTATGATTATTGTTTTAGGAGGTATGAATGACCATTGAACTTGGTGAATTGGCATTACTTAAAATGCATTTGCTCGAAGATGATAACATAGAGGTGCGTGAGTATCTTTATTTGACACATTGGTTAGAGCAAAACATGGAAGAGGACGAGAAAAACGAGTTGTTTTTGTACTATTTACATAAGGATAAAGCTCATGCCTAAGTTCATTAATTTTGTGTATGCGGTTGTGTATGTGTTTTGTCTTTGGGTAATGTTCATGGATGCATTTGTTTGGAGGCCACATTAATGGAAAGCAGAAAATTAACCGATGAAGAGATGGAGTATTGGGGTAAGTATTTTGAAGAGCATTTTAAGAAATACTTTAATGAGCATGGTGATGAGATAGTTAAAAGCATCTTAAAAGAAATGAAGGAGAACAAAGATGGAAGCAATTAGAGTATCGGCACTTGATATAGCAGACATGTTGAAGAACTGCCAAAATGATTTTTTGTTTAACCATTTTGATGTGAGACGTCAAGCAAGCAACATTATAGAGGATCAACATAAGACTATTATTCGATTAGAGTCAGAGACTAGAAGGCTTAGAGAAATAGTAGAGCAAGCAATAGCTGCTATGAATTCATCACAACAGTTAGTTGCAACGGTAATAGAAAAACATTATGAGAAAAAGACAGATCATGAATAAGCAGATATTCATTACACAAACAGGCATTATGATTGGGTGTAGATATGACCCAAGAATAGACTACAATGATGTAGACCAATGGTGGGTACGTGTCTTATTTGGGAGACCTGAATGACTGATAAATTAGAAGTAAAAATGTATGGTACTGCTCAGTTTTGGGTTGAGGGTGGCATGTACTCTATTGAAGGTTTAAAGGGGCTGGTTGCACATTTTGAGAAGATAAGTGAGCAACAAAATCAACATTTAGCTCGATCATTACAGCCTGCTGAAAAGAAAGAGAAGAAGCGCCATGATTAAAGAAGAAATAATTGAGATGGCTATTGATGCTGGTTTTCCTATATCTAAACAGGAAGACCCCAAAAAATTGGGTGAGTTTTTTGAATTTGCCAAAATGGTTAGAGACGACTATAGCAAAAAACACGCTCGATTATGGTTAAAAAGAATTGATGATGCCGTAAAAAAAGAACGTGAGGAATGTGCAAAATTGTGTGATTATGTTTACAAAAACATAGTTGCTGATGATCATATAAAAAATATGGCGTTCAAAATCAGAGCAAGAGGACAACAATGATTAAAGATACAGCGGTACAAATACTCTTGGAACACTTTAGTGAGGGTATGGTACGCACAATAGTTGATGCCTTAGTTGAAGATGAGCGTGAAGAATGTGCAAAGTTGTGTGATGAATCTGAGTACCCTGATGGAATTGACTTGGCTTATTTAATTCGTGCAAGGGGACAAGCATGACACAAGATGAAATTATTGAGGTGGCTAGACAGGCTGGACTTGACCCAGACCTTTGGAATTACACCGATGCTTTTGAAACATTTGCTAGATTAGTTGAGGCTAAAAAGCAAAACGATATTGAAACTTTATATTCTTTATATGAACAGGCGTGTAAACAAAGAGATGAGGTAATGGCACAACAAAAAGAAATGATGCTTAAACTTAGAGAGGCGAACGAAATAATTTTTAAGAGTTGCGTCAATTTGCCACATTGGAAAAGAACTGCCATGCGTTATTTAAAACGCAACGTACCGCAAGCGCACCAACAGGCCGTAGATGAATTTAATGAACATCCAGATGGAAGGGGACAAGAATGACTAAAGAAGAAATAATTGAAATGGCTAGAGAGGCTGGTGGTTACTATTCTAAAAAATATCCTGATGAATGGCGTTTGGATGATGACGATTTAGTACGTTTTGCCAAACTGGTAGCAGAAAAAGCTATTGAGCCATACTTGCCGTATAAACAACATATTGAAACAATGGAACGAGCATTTGATGCACGCCTTAAAAAGCAAGGGGACAAGAATGACTAAAGAAGTAATGAAACAAGCTTTAGAGGTATTGAAATCAAAAGACACTTGTGGTTCATCTATTCGTGAAGCAAAAGAGGACGTTATCAAAGCCCTAGAAGAAGCACTAAAGCAAGAGCAGGGTGAGCCGAATAACTCTGAATACGAACGTGGTTTTATTGATGGTATGCAAAAACAAATGCAATCTAGCGTGGATAAAGCAGTTAGAAATATGCAAAATAAATTAACGCAAGAATGGGAAGTATTGCAAAGCATTAAAAGGCACACAATTAAAGCAAGGGGACAAGAATGACTAAAGAAGCAATGAAAGAAGCACTTGAGGCGTTGAAGTTGCATGGCAAACAATATCCGCACATGGTTAAAGGGTATTGCCTTGATGCCATCAAATCACTAGAAAAAGCGCTAAAACAAGAGCAGGATGAGCCTGAAACCTTGAACTACACGGTTAGCGTTGAATGCAAACGATGCGGTTCGCACGAAAAGTATGACTTAGAAGTTGATTATCCCCCGCCACAAAAACGCACATGGATTGGACTATTGGATGATGAAAAAGAACACATTGAAATTTCTGGTGGCAAGGCAGATTTGACATTAGCAGAAAAAATAGAAGCAATTCTTAAGGAGCGCAACAAATGACTAAAGAAGTAATGAAACAAGTGCTAGATGCCTTGATAACCTATCGAGATTTTATTGATAACGCACATATCATTGAAGGACAATTCCATTGGCTAGAGGGTACGGAAGACGCCATCAAAGCCCTAGAAGAAGCATTAAAGCAAGAGCAGGATGAGCCTGGGCCTGTGGCTATGCGTTATGACTTTGATGGATACGGATATAAATACATAGACTCAGGCAGTGGAAGTGACTGGCAGACCAGAGAGAGGGGAGCAGAACCCCTTTACACCGCACCACAAACTAAAGAATGGGCAGGTTTGACTGACGAAGATATCTTTGGCATCTTCGGTACATACAGAGGCGATCCTGACTGTAACCACGACCAGTTATTACTTGATGCAAGGCGTATAGAAGCTAAGATTAAGGAGAAAAATCATGTGGTTTCTGGGAAATAAAGACGGTAAACCTTGGTGGTACAAATATGAGAATGACAATTGGGTACCTATAACTGAAGATGAAAATACTACGAATAAAAAATACTGGCAAGACAAGCGAGATGAAATATCTGCAAAAGTTTTCAATGACTTTTTTAAGGAGAAAAACACATGAACCAAGACATTTTTGACAAAGTTTTAGAGTTTCGTAAGAAGCTTAATTTGCCATACTCAGTACGACCACAGCTTTTAAAGCCTGAGGACATCAGCTTTTACGCCAGGTTCTTGATGGAGGAGCTTAGTGAGCTGATGAAAGCACATGAGAAGGGTAGTCTGGTAGACGCTGCTGATGCAATTGCCGATCTTGCCTATGTCACTATGGGTTGTGCCCATCATATGGGTCTTCCATTACCTGAAATTCTAGGTGTTGTGCATGATGCCAATATGCAAAAGGTGCCAGGATCGACAAGTCGTGGGGTACATCAGGATGCTCAAAAGCCATCTGACTGGCACGGACCAGAGGATCATATTGCTTTAATTTTATTTAAACAAAATTGCAGATAGGTGTTTACTTTAGTAAATTGTGTGTATAATGCAACTGTTTACTCCCTAAATTCTTAATTCTAAAGGCTAAATACTATGAACATTTTCTTCTTGCACCATGTACCACAAATAGCAGCATCTTATCATTGTGATAAGCATGTAGTTAAAATGATAGTTGAGACCGCACAACTATTAGCAACTGCTCATCATGAGCATGGCAATGGTCACAATGTGACTTACAAGCCAACACACAAAAATCATCCATCAGCCATATGGGCACGTGAATCAGTATCACACTATATGTACCTCACTGACCTTGGTCGTACATTATGCAAAGAGTTTAAAAGGCGTTATGGTAAAGAGCATAAGTGCCATGCATTATTCTCCGGTGAGCTTATGTATGCACCACCTGCTATGAGAAAATTACCAATGACATGGAGAGTACCACCACAATGCATGCCTGATGAGTATAAGTGTGATGATACTGTACAAGCCTACAGAGCCTACTACAAATACAAGCAATCCATTATGGATATGAAGTGGTATAAAACAGCTGCAGGTGCACCTGCTTGGTTTAAGGAGTTTGATTATGTCTAATTGGGATTACAGGTTCATGGAAATGGCTAAGTTAGTTAGTACTTGGTCCAAAGATCCATCCACTCAGTGTGGTGCAGTAATTGTTGATATGAGAAAAAGAGTTATTAGCATGGGGTTTAATGGTTTTCCACAACAAATTAAGGATGACTATGAACTATTAAAAGATAGAGACATTAAGCTACAGATGATACTACACGCTGAGCAAAATGCTTTACTATTTGCTAATAGAGACTTATCAGGTTGTACGATTTATACGTACCCTTACCAAATGTGTAGTCATTGTACAGCTATGGCCATTCAAAAAGGGATTGCTTACCATGTGACTACATATCAAGTGCCAGCTAGGTGGCAAGAGAATTTTGATCTAGCAAATAAAATGATAATAGAAGCAGGTGTAGAACTTAAAAGGATTTCAATATGAACATTTCACAACTCATTGACGGACTAAGAGACCTTAAACAACAAAAAGAGGATCTTGGTAAGCAAGAAAAAATAATTAATGAAAAGATTGCAGCCATAGAAGGCGACATTATGCATGCTATGAACGAGGCTGGTACATTTAAAGCAATGTCCGAGGCTGGTCATAGTGTCACCATGGCTAAGAAGGTACACCCAACCATAGTGGATTGGGATCAGTTTTATGCTTATGTCAGTAGCACAAAAAGCTTTGACCTATTGCATAGAAGACTTAGCAGTACTGCTTTCCAGGACCGTTGGAAAGAAGGTGAGTCCATCCCCGGGGCTACCACTGCTGAGGTTTGGGGGTTAACGTTAACTAAGTCACGAAAATAGGAGTTTCTAAATGGCTAAAACACAAAATTCACTTACGGTATTCGAATCAGAAATGGAAAAGCTGGCTAATGCTGGTTTGCAGGCAGAGAAGAACTCTGTTGGTACATCCTTCCTTAGTACAAAGGGCGGAACACTTACATATAAGGATAACCCTATTGCAGGGAATGCCATAGATGTAGTGATCATTTCCAGCCCTGTTGAGCGGTTGTACTACACAAGCAGATACGACCCAACTAATCCTGCACCACCTGCATGCTTTGCCTTAGGTCCGACAATGACAAGCCTTAAGCCTAATCCATTGGCGCCTGAAAAGCAATGTGATACTTGCCAAGGTTGCCCTAAAGACCAATGGGGTAGCGCCACAAACGGTGGTAAAGGTAAAGCCTGTAGTGAGAAGCGTAGACTGTTGATTATGACAGCTGATTCAATCACATCGGTTGATAGCATTGCTATGGCAGAGGTTGCGGCTTTAAGAACACCCGTTACATCGGTTAAACCATTTGCAGTCTATTTACAAAAGGTTGCCAATGCTACTAAGCGTCCTTTATCAGCCGTAGTGACTAAGATTAGTCTTACACCTGATGCAAAAACACAGTTTAAGCTTAACTTTGACTTTGTGCGCACAATTGATGACATGGATGTGATTAAAGCTTTAATTGCACGTGGTGAGAAAGAGTTGCAAAATGCTATTGACTCAGCCGGTGCTGTAGAAGATGAGGCATCTGCAATTCCTGCACAATCTAGTAAGTATTGATAGTTTACGGGGCGGTCATACGGGTTAGCGCCGTATATCATTATCAGCAAACGTTTTTTATGTAAGTTGACGGTGAAATTGTACAAAACACTGCTTTATGTGAACCGCCCCACCTTTAAGGAGACTTTATGAAATATATTGTCGTGTTTATTGTAGCTATTGCAGGCTGTGCACAACCACCACAAACTATGCAGCCCTCGGTTTATGCAAGCCCTCCGACCGTACAGCTTGTAGTTGATTCACGTGCTCAGCAAATGAGTAGGAATGAAGTCATACAAGCCACTATGGAGTGTGAAGGCAATAACATGAGAGCAGTTCCGATCATGACCAAGCGTATGATCAGCGGTATGATGAGCGATATCATCATTGATGTGCAATGCATGCCAAAGTATAGATTATTCTAATGAGAAAAGAACAACCACCTAAAGAAACCGCACTACAAATAGCTAGGTATTATTATGAAAATAAGCTAGGCGATGAAAAGATGTGGAGATGGCTATTTGTGTGGGGTTGGTATGAACACTATGTAAAGGAATATTATGACTGATCCGGTATTTTTAGACTTTGAGTCCGAGGCTATTGAAGCCAGACCAAAGTATCCACCACAACCAGTTGGTCTTGCGGTCTTAGATCGTACAGGACAATTTGAGACTAAGTATTGGTCATTTGGCCATGACTATAACAACCAAGACACTTATGAAGATACGAAAAGATTCTTGATAAGAGTTTGGGAATCAGGCAGGTCTGTATGTTTTCATAATGCAATGTTTGATATGGCAATCATTACCGAAGTATTTGGTTTGTCATTTAAGCATCAATGTGTTCATGATACATTAGTGCTTGCATTCTTGCATGATCCGTATGCTAGAAGCTTATCATTAAAAGAGCTTTGCAAGGAGTGGCTCAATGTCATACCAGAAGAGAGGGATGAGCTATTCGATTGGCTTACAATGCACATACCTGAAGTTAAACGAAAGCCAAAGACTGCAGGTGCTTACATTGCACGCGGGCCCGCTGATCTTGTGGGAAAGTATGCTCTTGCTGACGTACGTTTAACAGCCAGGTTATATGACTTTACTCATGAAGTTAGACAGACCATGCACAAGGCTTATAGGCGTGAAATCTTGCTTATGCCTTTGTTATTGGAGAATAGTAAGCTAGGTGTTAGAGTTGACCGTGAAGGGTTACAACAAAGCTCGCATAAGGCATTAGCAGACATAGCACTTTGTGAGAAATGGTTGTATGAATACTTTGGTGATGGTAATATCAACTTTAATTCAGGTACACAGTTGGTCACTGCAATTCAACTGAATGGCTGCTATGATAAGACTAAGCCATGGCCAACTAGTGACAAAGGCACTCCACTATCGGATAAAGATACGCTTAAAGAGATGGTAACCGATGATACATTGTCATCAGTCTTACGTCATAGGGATGTGCTTGTAAAGCTAAATGGTACGTACATAGAGCCGTGGTTAGAGCAATCGGCGTCTACAGGTAGGATTTACACTGAGTGGAACACTGTACGAGGTGAAGCCGGTGGTACTAGAACAGGTAGATTATCTGCTAAGCCGACATTACAGACTATGCCGACCCGAGGCCCAAAGACACCACTGCCTACAGAGCTTCAAGGTTTAATCATACCAAAAGTCAGAACCTATATTTTGCCTGATGAGGGTCATTTGATGGCAGCTGCCGACTTTCAGGCACAAGAGCTGAGATTGTTTGCACACTTTGAAGGTGGTAAGTTAGCTGAGCAGTATAGGAAGGATCCAAATGCTGACCTACATACATTTGCAGCTAACCTGATGAGTGAGAAGGCTGGTAGACCAATCATTAGGGATTATGCAAAGACTATGTCATTTGGTATTTTGTATGGCGCAGGACCAAAGAAGATTAGTGAAATGCTAGGCATACCGTATGTAGAAGCCAAGCAGTTGATCGGCTTGTATAAGACTGAAGTGGCTCCAGGGCTTGATCATATTAATCAAGATTTAAGCCGTAGATACACAGTAAGAGCACCGTTTTCTACCATTGGTGGCAGGTTAGTTAAAGGTGAGCCACCTAAGATCATTAATGGCAAGAAGATGGAGTTTGCATTTAAGTCATTGAACACATTGATCCAAGGATCTGGTGCAGATATGGCTAAGCAGGCAATGATAGACTATTGGCTACAAGCTGAGGATAGTCGATTATTGATGTCACTTCATGATGAGTTGATCATATCGGCTAAAGCTGATGTGGTTCAACGTGAAGCTGATAAACTGGCAGCGTGCATGGTCAATGCATTTAAGTTAGACGTGCCTTTAATTGCAGAGGCTAAAGTAGGTAACAATTTTTCGGAGGTCAAATGAAAGTAGCAACAATTTTATTAGCATTAGTTTTAACATCTTGTGGGTATGCTTCAAGAGATACAGAAGCAGTTGGACAAGTTAAGCGTGTGATGAATAACACACCTATACTTTGTTCTGACTTTATAGATGTTGATTTGTCTTTAGGCGTTATACGCAATGGTGTTGGTTCAGTATCTAATGAAGACATATGGATTGTTGTCAGCAGACCTGATGCTGAAATACTTAAAAAAGCAAATGAAGAAGGGCAGTTGGTTAAGATCACTTATGACCAACAAAGATTTGCTTTTTGTACTCAAGGAAGATTTGCAACTAAAGTGGAGGTACTTAAATGAGACAAATGAGACATAAACACGCAGATTTAATTCACGCTTGGGCAGATGGGGCTCAGATTCAATGTAAATCACATGAAAATGACAAATGGGAAGATGTTAGAACTCCTGCATGGGGTGAACATTTTTTTTACAGAATAAAACCAGAACCTAAGCCAGATATTGTTAGGTATCTTGAAATGCCTATGTTTTGGGGTTATGTTGAAAGAAGACCAGAATCAAATATGAAAGTTGTATTTGATGGCGAAACAGGTGAGTTGAAATCATCGGAGGTGCTGAAATGATTAATTTAATAGTTGGGTTTATTCTCGGTCTATTTGTAGCAAACTACGGAGTAGTTGCTATTGCAAAAGAGGTAGATCATCTCATTAACACTGCTAAATCAGTACAAGTTAAAGTCAACCAAGAATGAAATATTCATACTCAGGCCTTAAAACATATGATCAATGCGCTTATAAGTATAAGCTAACTAGAATAGACAAGCTTAAAGAGCCGTCCGGTCCAGCCGCTGAGCGTGGTACAACTATACATAGTGAGTTTGAGAAAGCAATTCTTGAACTACCTTTGCTTGATGAGTCACGTACATGGTGGTTAGACTATATTAACGAGCTTAAAGCTAAACGAGCAATGCCGGAATACAAATTTGGTATTACTAAGAATGGCACAGCTTGTGACTATAGCTCTGATGAAGCAGTGTTTAGAGGCATTATTGATGTGCTATGCATTAATGATAAGACAGCATTTGTATCGGACTGGAAAACAGGTAAAGAGCGTGATTACTCTGACCAACTTAAAGTCTATGCAACTGTTGTATTTCTTATTTTTCCGCATGTTGACAATGTGGTTACACAAATTGACTACATAGACCATAACAAGCATGCACCGGATAAAACATACACAAGAAGTCAACTTACACAATTATGCGCAGAGCTAGATTTTAGAATTGAGCAAATTGCTAATGACACACTTTACATACCTAATCCATCCGGCTTGTGTAAGTTTTGTTATTTTAGGAAAGCTAATGGAGGGCCTTGTAAATGGTAACTAAAGTTCTTGAACGGCATCTTGAAACATTCTTTAGTAAAGAGTGTAAACGACTAGGCTTAGCCAATATCAAATTACATTTAAAGTTCTCAACCGGTTGGCCTGATCGGATTGTGATTATTAACCGTAAAGTGATTTGGGTAGAGCTTAAGACACCGACTGGAAAGCTATCGGCTAGACAAGAGGTTGTGCATCAGACATTAAAAGACTTAAAACATATTATCTTAGTACTAAGAACAAAAGAGGAAATAACAAATGCATTGGAATCCGCATCAATATCAACAAAACGCCGTGAAGTTCCTAATAGAAAACGGCTCGGGACAGTTATGGTTGGATCCGGGTCTAGGGAAAACAAGTATCACATTGGAGTCTTTGAAGATTCTGAAGAAAGCCGGGGCAGCGAATAAAGTTTTAATTGTTGCGCCTTTAAGACCTGCTTATGCAGTTTGGACTGAAGAGATTAAAAAGTGGGATAACTTTAATGAGCTCACTATTAGTATTATTCATGGGCCTAAGAAAGAACATAGGTTTGCCAACAATGACTTTATTCATGTAACTAATTTTGAGACGCTTGGTTGGATCTCAAAGCAATTAGCAAACCATAAAAAGGGTTTTCCTTATGATGTGTTGATTGTGGATGAGATTAGCTATTTAAAAAATACAAGAACCGAGCGGTTTAAAGCATTAGCTACTATGTTGGATAAATTTAAACGACGCTTTGGGTTAACAGGGTCACCTGCACCAAATAGTTTGTTGGATGTGTTTGGACCACAGTTAGTAATTGACCGTGGTGCAACTTTTGGTAAGTACATTACTCATTTTAGAACAAATTATTTTTATCAAACCGGCTATGGCGGCTATACATGGGCTTTAAAGACAGGGGCTGAAGAGAGAATTCACGAGGCTCTTGCAGATAAAGTACTACGAATGAAGGCTGAAGACTATTTAGACATGCCTGAGTTAATAGTCAATAAAGTGTATATAGAGCTGCCTAAAGCAATTAATATGATTTATCGAGAATTTGAGAGTAAATTGTTAATTGATCTTGAAGATGGCAGAGTTACAGCATCAACAGCTGCAGTCTCTATTGGTAAATGTCAACAAATAGCAAATGGGGCAATCTATGTCGATGGCACTGAAAAAGAAACTAAAAATCTACATGATGAGAAAATATCTGCGGTTGAGGAAATTGTGGAGGGGCTTAATGGCAAACCGTGCCTCATAGGCTATCATTTTAAGCATGATCTAATAAGGCTTAAAAAGAAATTTCCAGATGCCCCTGTGATTGGTTCTGGTGTGTCTGGTGATGCTATGAATGACATCATAGATGATTGGAATAAAGGGTTAACACCGGTGTTGCTGGCTCACCCACAGTCGGCAGGGCATGGGTTGAACTTACAAGGTTCAGGGCATGCAGTCATTTGGTTTAGCAATACGTGGTCTCTCGAGATCTATGATCAGTTTATTCGTCGGCTTTGGAGACAAGGTCAAAAGAATAATATCGTGGTTCATCAGATCATTGCAAAAGACACGATCGATGAGGCCATTGTGGCAGCTGTAGAGAGTAAAGACAAAACTCAACAATCTTTAATGAATGCAATTAAAGATTATGCAAATAGATATGTATAATGTGTACTTTAGTAAATAACAAAAGGAAAGGAAATGATCATGCAAACAATTAACAACAAACCCCATGTGTATATAGCTTCACCATTCTTTAATCCTGCACAGATTGAAGTTGTTGAGACTATTAAGCATCATTTGAAGCTTCATGATTTAACATACTTTAGTCCTAAGGATGATTGTATGTTTGACCCAAAGACAATGATACCTGAGCATGTATTGGCAGTGAATATACAGGCTTTGTATAACACTGACTTAGTTGTTGTAGTGACTGACGGTAAAGATCCAGGCACATTATTTGAAGCTGGTTGGTCATACGCCAATAATTTGCCAATTATTTATATGTGGTTGGATGGTAAGCCAGGCCAGAAGTTTAATTTAGTGCTTGCATCCACAGGGTCCATAGTCCGTAGCTTTGGACAACTTGACCAAGCATTAGAGGATATTACAAAGTCCGGTGTGTTTAAGCGTAAAAACTGGTCCGAGGAGACTATTGACTATGAATAAAGGAAAAACACATGAAAGTATTAATGCTTTGTTTGCTTTTATCAGGTTGTGGGCCAAGCTGTGAGGAGCAAGGAGGGGTATTAATTCAACAAGGGTACTATTATGTTTGGCAACCAATTGATGCATCCAAAGGAATTGGTTATATGCAAGAGTACCCAAATTATGTTTGTAAAAAGGAAAGAACACATGAATGAAGTTTTAATATCTGGATTTGGCGTTTCTCATAAAGGAGTCGGATTAAATGTAAACACGACACATGACGGAAGCACCATCACGTTCACTTCAGGAGATATCATCAAAGATATTTTGACTGACCCTAGAATAACGGATAACGGCAAATCAGTTGGTGAGCGTAATATTGAATGGTTGCATGAAAAGTTGGATGATTGGATTAAGAAACATTTGGAGAAAACGCATGAATAAACAACTTCAACAATTTTTTCTTAATAGTTACTCATTGGAGCATACCAAACGTTACAGCATGAAGCCTGTAATTCATCAAGAGAGCGTAGCTAGTCATAGCTTCTTTGTGGCTCTTGGTGTATTGCTCATGGCTAATGACTATAGGTTTGACGTAGACCGAGCTATTAAGATTGCTATTTGCCATGATCTTGCAGAGATGGAAATATCTGATGTAAACCATTTGGTTAAAAAGAACTTTCCTATGGTTGCACAAGCTTTAAAAGAAGCTGAAGAACAAATAGTAAAGAGGTTTCCTTTAGAGGTTGCCGATTATTGCAACATGTACCATGATGGCTCAGTTGAGTCTATGGTCGTACATTATGCAGACGCTCTCCAATGCCGCCAGTATTCTAAGAACGAGCTTAACATGGGTAATGGTGGTTATATGGAGGACGTTTACATCAACAGTGGTAGACGTCTACTTGAACTTGAGGAAAAACTTAAACCGTATAAGGTGAAGCCATGAAAATGATAGACGAAGTTCTGCAAGACCGCCAAGAGGTCTACGGTGATTTTTTTGAGGGTATAACATGTGAAGCACAAATCCTTGAAATAATAAAAGGTAGGTATTTTGATCAGTACAAACTGCCATTACCACCTATCTACTATTTATTCTTTTCAAAGATTGTTATGAAATTATCTAGATTGGCGGTTTCACCCGACCATGTGGATAGTTGGACAGACATTGCAGGTTATGCCAGGTTAGTAGAGTTACATTTAAACAAAGTTAAACAAGGAGTTAGATATGCCAAAAGTGAACAAGAATCAGATGCCGCACCTACAAAAGATGCATACGCAACTAAAGTTCGGAAACAAACCCGGACCAGTTCAGTTCGTAAACCAGCTAGAAAACATTGATGTACAAATAGTCCATGCACCGACTATTCCAGAGTTTAGGAAGACCATATCAGTCTTCTTAATGAACACATGGAATGATAAGATCCAATGGGAGTTCCCTGAGGATGACATTGACCAAACCATTGATGAACTATTCAGGTATGAATTACTACCCACGGCGATGGAGACGATCAATCTGACATGGTCCGTGAATGGCATCGACATGATAGATACAACACATCTGATCAGACATAGACTATTTAGCTTTGCAGCTCAAGTACATGGTGATCGTGATATGCGTGACGACCGTGTAATGGTTAAACCCTCAATAATGGCAAACCCGGAGTTCTATGAACGATATAAGACAATTACTACAATGGCTAGAGACTTGTATGTTGACATGCTTGACAGTGGTTGCGTTCATGGGCTTGATACTCGTACTATCATGCCTAGGAATTTTGAGCATTTTTACATGGTTCGTTGCACAATTAAAGACCTTATCGGGTACTGTATTATGCGAGGTGATGAACAAATTCAAACAACCGTAGACAACATTATTGCTATGAAGCTATGGCTAGAGGTTCTTAAGAAATATCCGTTCTTGAAGGGATTGGTTGACTTTAGAAAGCCTGATGCTTTTTATCAACGTCAATCTGCCAAAGGCAAGACAAACATTTTCCCACCAAATGCAAAGAATGATAATTTTGACTGGTGTGAAGAGCAGTTCTACCACAACAAAGGCAGAGATGAATATGCTGGCAGTGAAACCTACTTAAAAATTAGGGAAGACCTGCTTAACCAAATTGATGCAATAGAGAAGAAACACCGATGAACCATTGGAAAGAAACCTATAAACAACTAAAGGAGCTTACACTGAAGGAGCGTAAGTTCCTTTTTAAGGAGTTTGTGTCATACAACCCTAATTGGCACTCTGAAACAATTAAGATGCTATCCTTAGTTGTTGTTTACTTACACCGTCAAGTTGACGTGTGTGAAGAGTACAAGGTTAAAAAGCAAGCACTTAACCGAGCGGTTAGATACTATAAACTATATTTGAAAGACGTACTATGATCAACCCAATGGTTCAGCAAACATACCAAGAGTGGCTTGATTTGCTTAAGAAAACTAATAATGAGGATCTATTAAAGGACCCTTACAATATCTGGATTGAAGCATTTCACGTAGGGACTATCCTAGCACAGAATCCTAGGGGTTTAGTGCCTTATATCCTTGATAAGCCAAGCCAGGGGCAGAAACCAGTGCACCTGCAACTCGTGCATAAGGATGAGGAATAGATAACAATGCACCGCCTACACCAGTTGACAGATGTGCTGCCATTTCTGGATAGTCTTGTTTCTCATAGTCTTGGTATGCTTGATAAAGATCATGCCCAGCAAGTGCACCACCTGCTATACCAAGTGCAGGAATTTTTCCAATTGCTGTACCCACTTTTGCAAGGAATGGTGACGACGATTTAAGACCTTCAAGAAGGTCGGCTGCTTCTGCTGCTTTTTCAGTGGCTCTTGTAGCTGCTGTCTTTGTTGTCTGTGCAATAGGTGATTTAGCAACATGCTTTTCAAGAGCCATTTGTGCTTTGTTAAGACGAGTCACAGACTCAGCATGAGCAGATTTAGCTTTGGCAAGAGCATCATGTGCTTCAAGTTGTGCCGGTGTTAATACAGGAGCTTCAGCATATTCAGACGGAACAATCAAACGACTATTTCTAGAGTAGCCAGGAAGACTACCCATACCTTCAAACTCTTTAACACCTTCAAGACCACGTTGTACCTTGTTACCTGTTCGTATTTCAGACATCTTATTAGTATGTCTCTCGGCTCCAGCCGATAACTTAGGAGGCTCAGGTTCAGCTTCAACAGCTGCTTTAGGTGGTGGATTAGGCTCAATGCCTGTAGACCTTAAATTTTCTTCTGCTTGAGTAAGAGCATCTTTGGTATTGCTATGCAATGACTTTGCCTGGCTTAGTTCATTAGTTAGCTTATCAACTGTTGCACCATGCTGCTTAACTTCATTAAAGATTTGGTCTTGAAGTCTGTTTGCAGCTTTAGACTTAACGTCTGCTTGGACTTGTGCTCTTGTAAAGTCTAATGTTCTAGGCTGTGGAATAGGCAATTTAGACATGCCATAACCAGCAGCTGCACCTGCAACGGCTGCTTCATTTTGTGGCTGAATAACGCCTTGCTCAGTAGACTTTTCAACAGAAGACGTTGCAGTATTATCAGCATTCTCAGAAGCACCGGCTAATCTAGGGTCAATATCTTCTAGTCTTAGTTGTGTACTTGTCTCATTAGCAACTGCAGGATGATCACTTAAAATTGAAGATGCTGGAGCTTGTGGTGGGTTAGCAGGTGTCCCACTGTTAAGGCGTGGATCAATGTCTGAGAATGATAATGTAGTCATTATGGTCTCTTATAAAGTGGTGACTGCTTTATCAACTGATCATACAGCGGTTGGTACTGCTTGATAGTCTCAGTATAGTACGGTGAGCTAAAGAACTTTTGTGGACCTGAAGACTGTCCGTATTGTGTATCATATTGCAATGCTTTGTTGTACAAGGCTTCACGTTGATGATTAACAACCAGTCCATGCTGTGACCAGTACTTAATAGCATCTGCAGTATCTTGAGGTGTTACTAAGCTTGACTTACCAAGCATCATATCGGCATTAGATATGCTAGGGCCTAAAGTTGACTTGTATGCCTTAAACCGCTCTAAGAATTCTTGGTTTAGAAGCGTTGCTAATCTGGCAGCGTCTCTTTGATCTGTATCTTTAAGATTTAGCGATGAAATAAACTTCTCGGTTGGAACACTAATGTTTCCAAACTGACCAAGTGTAACGCCTTCTTGTGCAGCATTTGCAAATGCAGATAACAAACCTTGCTTCTTAAGTAAGCCTGCAACTTGTGGCTTCTCTTTAACAATATCGTGAATTTCTCTAATACGATTATTTGAGCCTTGAATCTTTTCAGGGTCCCACTCATTAATTGCATCTTTCTTTTCTTGCCACAGCTTATCTGCTTTTTCAATCCTTGACTTTGCAACTTCACTTTGCGCTGCCCATGGTAAATTTTCATCAGGGTTTTGCGCAACAACAGTAGCTGCAGGTGCTGCCGTTGGTTGAACAGCTTGTGCAACAGGTGCAGGTGTAGGCGCTACAGGGTCAGCAGGCGCACCATTAAACCTACGTGTAAAGATAGCAGCATCGTCTTTTGTAAAAGGAACGCCATGGCTCAGATTGTTTTGTTTAGTTAAAGCAAGGGCTTCTTCTAAAGTTCTACCGCCTACTCGTTTAACAGGTGCTTCTTGATCAGGCTGTAATTGTGGGTTACGACCTGACATAGGGCTCTTAGCAGGCGCAACATCATTATTAGTTAAAGGTGCAGGAGCTGTATTAGCAACAGGTGGATTAGCAGCAGGTGCAGTACTTTGAGGCTGCATAGAATTAGGTAATGATGAGGGGTTTATGACGGACAGTACTCTATCTTTACCGTATTTACCCATCAAGTCTGCAATGCTTGCGCCAGCTTTACGATCTTCAGTTACTGCCTGATTAGTCTTAAGCTCCATATCAAACACGTTTTTAGCAATTGAGCCAACCTTAGGCGATAAGTACTCAGCTGTTGCCATAATCTCTGGTGTAATTCTAGATATAGCGCCAGGTGGTAATGTGCCATTAGACAGTTGAGTTGATAATGTCTTAGGGTCTGTTCCTATAGCACCTGCAAGCACTTCAAGCGCTTTACCCTCATTTTTAATCTGATAGGTTTGACCTGCAAGCTGTGCTCTCATCATTGCAATAGTAGGCTCTTGTTCTTCTTGCTTTTCTTGCTGTTTGCCTACTTCAGTAGCTGTTCTACCAATAGCTTCACCGGCATTGCCTGTTCTACCTGGGTCAAATAATTGACCAGCAATTGAAAACCAATTAGTCTTATTTCTATTGTCTAATGACGACAGTACTTTTTGTAGCGCTGTTGTGTACTCTCTTTGAGCATCAGGGTCACCTGCAAGCCCTGTAGGTAGTGTCGGAAGTACCGTTGGTAGTGCCATAATTATCCTTTAATCTCTATTCATCGCTAGTTACAGCTACAGGGTTTCCATTAGCATCTACATAGCCACCAGAAGGTGAGTACCAAATAGGTACGCCATTAGAATTTACACCTGCATAGTTAATAGCATTATTAGATGTGTCGGTACCGCTAGTTGAAGAGCCATTTGAACTATTAGACCCAAATAAACTACCAAACATGCCAGGAGTTGCAGCCACATAATTAGCACTACCAGGTGTACCTGATGCAGACGTACCAAATAATTGTTGACCAAGGTTTGTATTACTAATACCTGCAGCCAATGCACCAAGACCAGCCACTTGTTGTAATGGCGATGCTTGGTATGCCCCAGGAATAGGTCCGGTGTACGTACTTGATGTGCTTGTAGGTACTGTATAACCTCTTAAGAGTGCAGACTCATTAGTTAACTGCTGCATCGGGAACAACTGCTGATTTTGTGCAATTGTTTGCTGTTGACCGCCTAATGTGGCTAGTGCATTAACATCACCAAGACCTAAGTTTTGTGTGCTTGTTGCTAAATTACCAAGTTGCTGACTAGCCGCTAATTGATTAGCAGTGTCTTGCTGCATAGCTTGAGCTTGCTGAGCTTGCGTAGCAATGTCAGCATTTGAGATTACTTGTCCAAGAGCTCCAGCACCTCGTGATGAGCCAAACTGACCTGTGCCTACTATGCCAGCAGTTGCTTGAGGTGCTAAGTTCGTAGCAATATTTTGTTGGTTAAGATTGCCTAAAGCTTGCGCTAAGTTTGATTGGCCTACATTAGCCGCTAGCATGGTCGACATATCTAATGCAGGCTGATAATTGCCTACATTCTGAGCTACTTGATTAAATGCTTGCTGTTGTAAAGGTTGTGCCCCCACATATTGAGCATTTGATGCCGCATTAGAACCCTGTGTTGCAAGATTATTAAGATAATCTGTATAGAAACTAGGTGCAGCTGTTGCTTGCTGTTGTGTCGTCGTAATATTAGGAAGTGGTGCACCTTGCGTTATGCTACCACTTGACGATGAGCCAGCAGTCCCTAAGTTAACTGGTGTGGCGTAAGTAGATGAAAGTGCCATAGATTATCCTTGTTTATGCCTTTTCAAAGCTTCTTTCATGTAAGCAAGAGGCGATGCTGCTGGTGGTATTTTATCAACTGGTGCAGATCTCTTATGTTCTCTAAGTGATTCTCTAAAATGATCTAAGAGCTTAGCACCGGCATCAGAACTGCCATTGCCTAAAGCTGCTACAGTATCGGCATCGAACACATATTCGCCATCCGCCAGCATTGCAGGAATGTCGTCAGATTGTCCATCACCTTTACCTTTAACGTAATGGCCAGTGGCTCCTGTAATGAATTCTGGCTTATGCTGGTGACCTCCGTCTTTATTACCTGGAAGGTTGTAATTAGTAGCGCCTAGCATCTTTAACCCAGAGTTCATCATCTGAGTACCTTCTTGCTCATTTTGCTTTTGTGCCCATTTACTTAGAATGTCATTAGTTCCGCCACCTTCTTTAGCAATAGGCAAACCAGCTGAAGGATTAGAACCGCCACTATCACCTAACAATGACTGAACCATTGAAGAATAAGGGTTTTGAGCTGAACTACCTAATGCACCCATACCTGACTGCATCATTGAGTTTGCTTGTGAATCTGATGAACCACCTACAACAGAGTTTAAGATTCTTGGATCCACATTGTTTAATTGTGGATACATTTGTTTTAATTGTGAAATAATCTTAGAATTTGACCCATATACAGGCGCACCTGCTAAGCCTGTACCTGACAAAGTACCAGGAATAGAACCACTTGAAGAAACTGAGCCTGAACCAGAGCTAGTTGAAGTTGTTGTCTGTGGATTGGCTATTTGACCATTTAAAGCAGCTTGCTTAACTTGTGTAGGTGTTAATAAGCTGTTAACAACCTTGCTTGCAACTTGGTTTGCCGCCATGTTTGCAGGGTTAAGAGGGTTTGTAGGCGTAGCAGTTGATTGAGATGCTTGATCAATGACTTGCTGATCAACAGGCGCAGGCGTATATGCAGAACCATCAGGATTGATAGGATTTCCTGATGCATCAGACCAGCCTGAAGGGCTATAAGGGTCTAATTGTACGCCTGGTGCAGGATTATTAGCATTAAATGGGTTCGCATTATATTGTGCAGTTTGAGCTGCTTCATCAGCTGCAGCTTGTGCATCTGTAGTAGTTGCTGCTGCATCTGTAGTTGTTGCAGCTGTATCTGTTGCTGCCGCATCTGTAACCGTTGCATCTGTAGTAGTTGCTGCCGCATCTGTAGCCGCCGCATCAACAGTCCCTACTGTCGTTGCATCTGTAGCCGCCGCAACTGTTGCATCTGTAGCCGCCGCTGCAGCACCTGCATCAATTGCTGCCGCACCGACATCAACTGCCGCTGCTGCCCCTGCGCTTAAATCTACTGCTGCCGCTGTAAAACCCATAATATCACTCCATTACAATGGTATACGTTTTCTCAAAATACTTAGCACCTAGCCTTTCAATGATAGGGCTATAGTCTAAAAATGGCTTCATATGGAATGCAATTCGTTGAGGCTTTCTCTTCTTAATCTCATTCAATGACCATGTAATAAACTTTACGCCTGTCATTCCTTTTCTAAAGTCAGGATGAATAAACAACACATCAGAATTTGCAGTTAAACTCTTTTTGTAGTGTAAATGGTTCATTACAAACCAAATGCTATAGCCAATTAACTTATCATCTTCTCTAATCGTATGAATCTCTAGCTTGTTTTGCGCATACAATCGTTGATATGCTTCTACATCAGGGTCAAGCTCAATTATGTCTGTTCTCTCAGCAATTTCATGAAAGTGAGCATTAAACAAATCCATTGCTTCTTGAGCAAATGGTTGAGGTGCTTCTTTCTGAAATGAGATCATGCTGTACTTTTCTCAATCACTTGTTTATGCAGACTGCCAGAAGGCTCACCTTCCCAGTTAACTGTTACAGAGTTCGGTATACGATCATTCCATTTCTCAAATGAAAAGAATGCACCACCTTCACTCATAGTCTTTAAATTGTGCAACTGATTAGGCTCAAGAATGTCAAACTTACCTAGTAAAAAGTGAACATCAGGTTCATTATCTCTAGGCCTTTGAAACTCAGACAAATCCATTTGCTGATTATCTTTACCAAACACTAAGTTGCCTGTCAAATACATTAACAGAGAATCTACACCCGGGTGACTATGGTAAGGTGATTCTGTGTCTGGCTTAGAAATATACATTTCAACTTGAAATGGGCCATTCCTAAATAAGACAATAGATGCGGCAATGTCTGTAAAAAAGATGCCGTCTAGAAAAGGGGGCCTAATGATCTTCTCTTTAACCCACCACTCCATGAATTCTTTAACTGACCAATTTGTATCTAAGTTCATATTCTTGCCATTAAATGGTATTGCTGAATATTTGAATGAACCATTTTAATACCTGCTGTCTTTAATGCTTCAATCATTTGCTTATTTTGAGTGTTCATATAAATCATTTGAACACCGACTTGTTTTAGTTTCTTTTTAAAATAAGAAATAGCACTAAACATGCTTAGCGCTGAGTCAGCAGATATAAAGTACACAGCAGCTGACATGTTTCCAATTTTCTTATAGTACATCAGACTATCATCATGCTGGATCATAATTTCACCAGGCTGTTGCAACCGCTTATGCGCTTCTATAATTGCAACATTAGGGTCAATACCCACTTGCATTGCTACATGCTTAATAATTTCAGAAGGTTTCATAGTTTATCCGTCAATAGACATAGCACCTACAAAGGCTTTTGCCCATGATTGCCAGTCTTTAAACACTCTTTGATCAGGAACTGCCGAGTTAACAAAGTAACCAATACCTTGTACCCCATCAGCCCATGATCGCCACTTGTCCTCATTTACAAAGCCTAGTTGATTAGAAGCAAATAAGTCACACATTCTTTTGCACCAAGTATCCCATGTATGCCCACGTGGATCATATACAACCATTATGGGTTACCTGTGCTTCTTACATCACCAATATCAGCGCTTAGAATGTTCGAACCACATTCATATGTACCGTTAAAAGTGTTGCTAGTGAATCTTAAGCGCATCTCACGCCTCTGTTCTCTCATGTCGATTTTAAGTGTAGTATTGTCAAAGTAATATGGCTCTGATGCAACATCAATATCATCAGCATAACCCTTACCTAAGACTGTTACTGACATCTGACCATTCATGTTAAAGTCAGGCTCAATTCTTTCTAATCTAATCCAGTTATTCAACCCGGATAATGACTTCTGACCAGGGCCGCCTGTGTTCCAGCCAATAGAGTTAGTCTCAAAGTATGAATTGATGGCATCAACTTGTGTCAGATAAATCTGATCTGTCCCTACTTCATGCTGCCAAATTGTACACTGATTTAGCGTATTAGTTGCATTGCCAGCCCAAATAGGAAACCTAAATACCTCTGAAAACACTCCTGCAGACCTTTGTGCGCCTAGTGCTTGGCCTGCATCATACCAAGTATTCTCACGGATATTATAGATAATTGCATCATTGCACTCTGTAGAACTACCACTTGGGAAAAACCACCAGATCTCACCCCAACGAGGTATTTTAGCAGCCCATACTTTTTGTCGCTGCACATAGTTAACATTGTCAAAGAAGTAGTTAATATTGGTGTTGTTCGGGATTTCTTGAACAACCCCGTTATACATTAAGAATCTATCAACGCCTATCCAGTAGTATATACCATCATATTCAATAGGTGAATTAGATGACAATATAGATGTTTGTGAACTGATAATGTCATACCGCCAGTACAACGTTGATGAACCAACGGTCGTAGGGTTGTAAGACACACGAGTTAGCTGATCAAGTGACCAGAACAATCCAGATGGTGATGTTGTTCCTCCACGAAGAGGTAGACCTTTAACTACTTTTGTGCCTGATATGTTGTTAGCATTTGAGTCGGCTGATACCCAGTTAGTAAAGTCACCAGCAGCACAGTTCTGAATCAGGCCATTGTTCCCATATACAAAAAGGTATGGATAAACCATACAAGCACCGCCAGACACAGAGATCTGATTATCAAATGTGAGCGTATGTGAGCCATTAGAACCACTACCCGACAATGTCACAGTAGTGGTTGAACCTGACACTATAGACGAAATAACTGTTGTTCCTGCAGCTAACCCTCCACCTGTAACCAGTTGGTTAGTATTAATCTTATAATTGGCAGATGAAATAACAAATGATGTTCCTGTCAGCACACCAACCGCAGTAAATACACCTACTGCAGTGAGTGTACCCCCAGGAAATGAACCTGCTAATACATAAGTGTCTACAGTATTGTCTATATCACTAAGATTTTGACCAGGATGAGCAATTACATTTAGTGCGCCTGAACCATTGGCATCATAGCCAATATCAAACTGCCAGAGATTATTAGTATTTGAAACAAAATAATTTGTGTCTAAAGTAATAGGTTCAGGCCCTGAGCCTACGCCATCATCATTATCTGTTTGCCAATATTGGACAGAGTTGCTATAACCAGAATACACATAGTTAATGCCTTGTTGTGACTGCATAACCATGCCACGAGATATTCCAGGTGAATTTAAGAAAATTGCCTTATACCCACCAATCTTACGAGGTCTACCACGCTGAAATCTGACCCATTGCCCATCCACATAAAGTGGTGCATCAAGCCGAGTGCCATCCCGTTGAATCCCAGGTTGTATAGCTAAGGATATGACTTGTGCTGTCAAAATGCTCCTCCAACAACACCCGCAGTCAATTGCCAACCTGAACTAGTGACAATTCCTACGCTTGAACCATTAGCTGTAAAGCCAATTTGATTACTTGCAGGTTGATAAAACCCAGTTACTAAGTTACCTGTAAAGTTAATTGACGGAGATGCTGCTGATCCAGGATTAACAGTAATGCTTGATAAACCGGATGCTATATATGTATTGGCAGAGTAGACATTAGTTCCATCACATGCAATAGTAATTGTCTGATTTTGTGGGACTGCTATAACAGATGCGCCTACAGCAGTTGTCTTAAATGTCAGAGTATATGCGCCTGATGTGCTATTGGTGACAATATACACTTGCACTGTAGAGGGCAGTATGATAATCTGATTGCTAGTAAGTGTGCCAGAATACTCTTGAATTGTATTAGCCGCTTGTGTCGATGTGAGTGTAGTTGTACCACCTGTTACCGTTAAAGCTAGTTGCGTATATGCAAAAGTATTTGACCTGCCATAGCCATATGTGTCAAATCCTGATGACCCATTAGATACAAGTACTAATGACTCACCTAGTTGCAGTTGCTGTGATGAATTGCCGTCAATAGTGTCAGAACCGCCAGGGGAAATAGTTAATATTCCACTACCATTGTTCTTAATCATCACAAACCAGTTGTTACCTACAACCGATGATGAGGGAAGTGAAATAGTGCCAACGCCGCCTGCCCACACAAAGAACGTAGCTCTATTCTGTGCAGATAGCAACAAACCAGAGTACAAAGTAGTGACATTGTATGCTTGATTTAATGTGTTGGCAAGTGCTATTAACCCATACCCTGCAAGTGTTGATGCACTAGCAGATGATGTGCCAGCACCCATTGCAATATTTGCCCAAGTACCATAAGAAGTACTATTATTAGTTAAATAAATATAGTACGTATTAATGCTTGTTGATGGTGTACCAGGTGGTATGTTAATAATGGTTGTACCAGCATTGTCAGTGACTGTAAATGCAATGGAACCAATATTTCTAACAATCACTGCTTGTCCAACAGACACTTGCTGAGCATTTGGCATTAACAGTGACAAACCAGCAGTTGTGGCAGTAACTTCAATAATATTGGCTGCAATAAAAGAAGTATTGCCATTGACTGGCCAAGTCAAATACGTATTAGTAGAGATTGTTAACGACTCATATGCAACCTGCGATGGTGATATGGTCTGTGCTGTAAATGGATCGGTATATGTTGTCATGGTTATGAATCCTGTGCAATGGCTTGACGATCAGCCAGACGAACTTTATCTTCGTTGATAAGAACTTCAATTGCTTCTTTATATTTTTCTTGAAACACTGTTCTTTGATCATTCTTTAAGAATGGCATCATCTGCAAAAGTGTCCCATAGATATATGCATTAGGCGCATTTTGCGTAATCCAATTAGTCTGATTAGTTGAGTCTAATGGCTGAATACGCTCATAATATAAGACTTCAAACGGGTAAGCTTGATCTGGTGCAGGTGATATAAACCAATGATTGTAGTCATAGTCTGCATAATACAAAGGTATACTGTTAGATCCGCCAGTGTTGTAGTTTAATAAGTACTCATACTTACGAAGTAAAACAGGCTGTGGACCGTTTGGTCCAGTTACATTAAATGAGACGGTTTTACGCCACCTTGCAGGCTTAGCTATAACTGGGTTACCAATGGATAAAGTACTCTCAACAACTTTTTGCTGACCAAGCGACTTCATCTGCTGTGCTATTTCAAACTCACATAGTGTAATAGCAACAGGTATTTGATTAACTACTGCAGCATCAGAACGCTCTAAATACTGTTCAATTGTAGTGATCAGATTTGAGTATGTAAGAGCAAATGAATCAGTCATTGCATTATCCTAATGTCGTGCTTAAGAAGACTACCGTTTAATGCAAACTGGCTACAGGTCATATTATATTCACTATACAATAATCTGCTCAGCCTGATGCATAACAACCACTCTTTCTTTTGCACCAAATAAACCGCCATTGATTCTCTCTGTCAGAGCATCATAGTTCTTAGCATCTGCCAGTTGGCTACAGCCATGAGTTGACCAAAACCATCCCCCAATAGGCGCTGCCCACTTAGGCGTCCTTGCCAAGTCAGGATTTCGAACTAAGTCTATACCTAAGGCTTGGCCGGCATGCCAAAAGTTATCGTGCCCTGTCAGTTGACAGATTGCTGAGCCTCTAAATAGCCAACCGTCACCAGAAGCTTCATCCCTGTTGCCCATTCTATTGGCATAGATATGGTTAGCAATCTTCTCTGGCTGATGAGCATACTTCATTGCCTCATCCATTGTTGGAAACCGTTTAGGCCATAGCTGCATTAGAGTCTCTGGTCTATAGTTTAGATTTTCAGACAATGACTTGAAGTGGTTAGATTCATAGCTGAACTGACCAATAAAGCAAGCTTGCTCTTCTTTTGTGACGATCTTAAATCTATCAAATGTCTCATTTAAAGGATCAACCCATACAGCGTCAATTCCTAGTCTATGAAGTTGATCTGCTGTGATCATTTCTTAGCCTTGTTAAATGCGTCTCTTACTTCGTTGTATTTGGCGATGCAGGCGTTAAGGTCTTGGATGGCATTGTCTCCGTCTGTTGTGATGGCGACAATATCTTTAATAGCCTGTCTGTCAGATTGGCTTCCTTTTTCTCCATTTCCAACGGTGGTATCTGTGGTGGAGTGTATGGTACAGCCGGACGAAGGAAGCTGCAACTCGCCAGAGTCAATACGAGCATCAATACTAGTCTGCTTGGTTTTAATATCATCTTTGGCTTTCTTTAGCTGTAAATTAAGTTGACTAAACTTTGTAGCTACTTGCTGTTCTTTTGTGCGAGCTTCTTCATTAAGTCTTGCAATCTCTGCTTGATCTTCTGCAACTCGTTCTTGATAACCTGAATGGTGGGCATAAAAATATACTCCTATAAGTAAAGAGACGATAACAGTCTCAACGATCGGGTTAAATAGACTAAACATTCTTTGTGCTCTCTCTAGCCTGCGCAGTTCTTAGTCTCTCTTCAGGATCTTCAAGCTTAGGCGGACCAACAGGTGTAGGAGGAGGTGTCCAGCCAGCAGGAGAAGCAGCTGCCATTGTAATAGTTTCTACTTTAGGGGCTACATAAGCAGAAGTACCTGCCTTGACGTTGTTCATTATTGCAGTAGCTTCGTTAGTCAACCCCTTAGTCATTATTCCGCCAATACCACCCACTATCAGCAGAACGATATCATTCAGCATTTTAGTAAAAGCCTGGTCAATAGGTGCCATAGCCTTGATTGGCTGAGATACGAACATTACGCTGTAAATTAAAGTAACTACTATGAAAAATAGTATGAGAGTGACAGTAACTACAACAAAAGCTCTAACACGAGCCTCTATCTCATCGGCAGTTAGTCGTTCCTGATTGGGGTTGGGGGTTAGCAGGAGCAATAGTAGTTCCTTCAATTTTCTTCTCCAGTATTGGGGCTACAAGGTATTCAGGACAATCTTGAGTAAATTCACAACGAGGATGCTGGCACTGAGCATCACTAAAATGATCTGGATCTTGACAGTAGTAACGATATTCATCGTGACACCCCGCTAACAACAAGATCAATAAAGCGCATACTCTCATTCACTTTTTTCCTTTTGCTGTTCCATTTCTTTCTTCAGCTTTTCAATCCGCTTTACGTTTGCATCCATCAAAATTCTATCTCGATGAACTTCCATATACATAAATCCGATCACTGGTAAGACTAGCACAAACAAAAAAGCCAACACAATGATAATAATTACATAGGTCCATGACTCGCCTTGTTTATTGCCCACATTAGACCTACGAAATAAATTGCCACAAAAACTACTGCGATTGTCGAAGCAGTTCTAAACCATATCTTGTCTTCTAGTTCCCTCTGTTGTGCTTCTATCTCTTTTCTTTTCCTGTACAGTGCTTTCTTAGCCATTGCTTGCTCATTTGCAATGGTGCCGATCATCCGATTAACCCGAGTGTAAAGATCTTTTAGTTCTGGTGGTACATGATATACCATGTATTCACGTAGCTCCACTTGCATTTCTTCCATCTGGCTCATGGCTAATACTCGTTGCACTGCTTTTTCTGTTTGATCTCCTGAAGGGTCGTAAATTGTCCTTGACTTAATCTCTTCTTCTTCAATGTGGTCTTTTAAAGTGTTGTATGCTTTAAAAAACGCCGTAATCTGCTTTCCAATCTCTGCATAAACAGCCGGTGCATCAAATTCTTCGGCTTGTTTCTTTTTCTTCTTTACTTCTGAAGCTTCAACTTTCTGTTCTGGTTGTGAACCAGAGAATAAGTTTGCAATCCATCCAAATATGCCAGTAACTTCTTTGCCAATTGCTTTAACTTCATTAGCTGTTTTAACCACATCTTTAACAACAGCTTGACCCTCACGAAACATTTCACAACCCTGCTTAACAAGCTTAAGAGCTGTACTAGCAGCTGCAATGAGAGTGAATGGGTCAATCTATATTCCTAGAAACTTCTTGACAAACTCACTGGCAGCGCCAGGGCCTAAAAGTACTGCAAATATTACGCCATAGAGAAGATACTCAATCTTCGTCATTCTGTTAGTAATATGCCCATATCTCTCAGCGCACACTGCTTCATGCACTGCCAGTCGTTTGTCAACGTCTTCCATTACTCAGCCTTTTTTGCTTTCTTAGGCGCATCTTCAGTTGTTGTTTCTTCAGCAACTGGTTCGGCAGTTACTTCAGCAACTGGTGCAGTAACTTCAATCGTAGGCTCAACAATTGCCGCAGGTGTAGGATCAACTACAGGCGCAGTAAATGTTGAAGCATCTGGCTGACCAAGAGGAGCAGGTGGTGCAACTACTGCTGGACCAACAGGCTCATACTTAGAGTGTAAGAAGTCAATAAACCTATGAATCTCATCAGAAGCTTCTGACTCAAACTCTTTAAGATGATGTCTGATTTCTTTTAGAAAATGCATATTGAACCTTATTGTGTAGATATGTCTTCTGCAGGTGGTGCAGGAGGAACTTGTGCTTGGAGCTGGCTAATGACTTTTTGCATTAAAGGCCAAGCATTTGATTGTGTAGGCATCTGACCTAAGACATTGATGATGTCTTTTACTTCGCCTTCAAATAGTGATAGAGTGAGTTCTTTCATTTTTTAACTTCCTAAAAAATTGCCGTCATTAAATCAGGTTGACGGATTACCTGAAAGCTCAATGTATCGTAGTAACACTACGACCACAGAAATTATACAACCCACTATCATTTGATGGATAGGAGTTAGGGATAGCTCCATGACGAAGCCCTGCAATACTGAGAGTATGGCAATAACTAATGCCCATTGAACCTGCTTTGATTTTAGGGTTGTGATTACTTGGTTCATGTGCCCACCTTAGCTTGTAATGCAGTTACCGTTTCTTGTAATGTTGTTACTTGTGCGGATAGTTCTTGAATTGCTTTAATTAACAAAGGAACAGAATATCCATAATCCATGTGCCAATATTGAGGATTACCTTCTTCATCTACATCTTTTGTAGGTTTATTTACAACCCAAGGAATAATAGGTTGCGCTTCTTGAGCAATTAAACCCATCCAAACTCCACGACTATTACGATTATTTTCACATTGGTCGCTAGGGTCATTCCAGGTATGGTCAACAACTCTTAGTTGATTAACAATATTTAAACCATTTCTAGTTGTATTTACTACATTCTCTTTTAAACGAGAATCTGATACTGTTGTAATTGCTTGATTACCGATATATGTTGTAACTGTTCCAGACCCAGATGATGCTTGAGAAATTAAACCGTTTGAAGTTCCTGCACCTAAATAAACTCCACCAGCATTTCCTGTTCCAGTAGCATATAAAACTGGAGTTCTAACTTGATTAACAAAAGACCAATACAAACTGGTATTTGTATAATATCCCTGCGGATTTCCATCCCCATCAGCTAGAACAATATAATTACTAGAAGTACGAATGTCTAAACCACCTTGGTTGCCGTTAAAGCCACCAATAACAGTATTAGCACGACCAGTAGTGCAATAATAACCAGCAAACGGCCCTACAAAAGTGTTGTATCCGTTGTTATTATCAGCAGTTCTATTGTATGAATATCCAGCTTGATAGCCAAGTGCTACGCTGTACCCAGCAACGGTGTTGCTGTATAAAGATTGATAACCTAATGCTGTATTGTAAGATGCTGTGGTGTTTGAATAAAGAGCTTGACTTCCAACTGCGGTGTTGTAACTTCCCGTTGTATTTAAACGTAAAGAAGAATATCCTAAAGCAGCCAACTCAACTCCGCTTGTAGTATTAACAAGAGACTGGCTACCAACCGCAGTAACATCACCGCCGCCTGTGTAAGTGGCAAGAGCATTATTACCGATGGCTGTAATATCTCCACCAGTAGAACTGTTTTTAGCCGCTTGATATCCTATTGCCGTAACAGTTGCTCCTGTCGTATTGGTAGACAAAGCATTTACACCCACAGCAGTATTAGTTGATACAGACCCTGCACCTTGACCTACTGTTAGTCCGTGTATAGATGCGTCATTAGCCATCGTAACAGTCGTACCATTAAAGGTAAAGTTAGCAGAACCTGCTAATGCACCAGAACTGTTGTATTGAACTTGTGCGTTTGAACCACCAACAATTCCAAAAGAAGACCAAGCTGAACCGTTGTATCCTTCAAATTGGGTTTTTGTTGAATTAAAACGAATCATACCTGCACTTGGCGTACCAGGTTCTTGCGCAGTTGTACCATTTGGCAAAGTAATTGCGCCAGTAGAAGTAAACACTACGTTATTGGTAATGTTCGCAATACTCGCATTTGTACTGACGGATAAATTCGTTGGCGATAGAGTTGTCGCAGGGACAACGCCGTTATACACCATGTTATTTACATCATTTAACCATGATGCAGGTATGATGGTTTGGTAATCTACAAATGTAATACTGCTCATTTTTGGTTATCCTATGTTGCCGATTGTATTTTGGTTTCCAAGGTCTGTGATGACAAAATTACTACCCAATTGAGAAGTAATAGTTCCTGTGCTTGTGGTCACGATTAACTGTAAACGCATATTTGCCGATGGTATGACATAACCCTCAAGCCTGACCACATAACCTGTTGAAACCTGTAATGGTTGGCTTGCTTGAGAAGTTGTGGTTGCCGCACCGCTTGCATAAATATTACTTACCGCAGTCGTTCCGTATCCTTGCTGAATCAAAGTATAGTTTGCGTTCAGGGTTGTAAAGTTTGACGATGCTGAATTCGTAAAGCCAAATAATACCGTTTGAGCAGAACTATACGAAGTGAAAATTAAATTGTATTCAACTTTGTACAAATGCCCTGAAATTAATTCAGGTCTGACCGTATTTGTAAAAAATTGACCGCCTGAACTGACGGAAGCTGAAGTTGCCAACTGCGCAATTTGTGAGGCTTGGATAATTTGCCGACCGCTACCA
>Ga0316221_1000462_pt1 | contig 52736 bp, 78 predicted proteins | sample TBH18007metaG_FD_206003 | JGI IMG/M metagenome (GOLD analysis project Ga0316221, IMG submission 206003) | Freshwater microbial communities from Trout Bog Lake, Wisconsin, USA - TBH18007 | ecosystem: Environmental > Aquatic > Freshwater > Lake > Hypolimnion/Profundal zone | place: USA: Wisconsin... | reverse complement strand
AGGAGTTTACACAGCTACAAATCCAGGGCAACCGACTGTAGTGCAAGCTACCGGCTCCCCTTTAGTTTTTCAACCTAAAAGTGCTGGCACACTTTATGTTATTGGCGGATCAGTTTCTGCATTAATTATTCAGCGTGCCGACACTATTGTGCATACTCAGGCAGCTAATGCCGGATTTCGTATAGCCTTGGGTGATACTGTAACCGTGACTTACAGTGTTGCTCCTACAATGACATTTATGCCAGGATAGAGGAGTTTGGGAGATGAATAATTTTTTGATGATGGGGCAGCTGGACACGCTCCCTCTTTTAGCATCGGTAACTCGGCAAGGGCACCTTTGGGGTCAATACAGAATAATGGAGCACATACGTGGTGATTGGGAACTTACTGATATTGTTCTTAGGCATAATAAGTTTAATGAAGGGCAAAGTTACTTGATGTCGGTTTACGGTGAACTGGTGGTGGAGAATTATCCAGCACGAGCACTTTTGCCGGAAGTAAACTCTCTGATCCAGACTTTGGTCGGGCGGGTGAGTGGAGAGCATCTTGGGCGAGTTGCCATTCATAAACTTGATGCAGGAAAAAAGCAAAGTGACTTCTTTGAAAAACTTGAAGATGTGCAAGATTTGTATGTCGGCAAAAAACTGCATGATGATTATTATGACTCGTATATTGTGGTGCTTCAAGGGGATGTTGGAGTGGCGATGGAAAGTGGTGGGGAAATTATTTATCCGCCAGTTAGTTCAGTGTGGTGGGTAAATAGAAAAGCACAGCTTGCGGTGAGTAATTTGACTGCCAATCCTCTTATTTGGCTTTCAATCGACATTGCCTCTCCCAAAGAAATTTACACCCCAAACTGGAGTCAACTTGATGTCTGACATATCTTTTCAGCTTGAAACTTGGGATACCTTTCTAAGAGACTCTCAAGAACTCTGGAAAGAACATTATCAGATAATTGCTCAGGATAAGAGCATGAAAATGGAGCCAGACATCCCATCTTATGACTTTTTATTTAAGAGGGGGCAGCTTCAGATATTGACTGCCAGAGAAGCTGGGCGCATGATCGGCTATACTTTGATGGTGGTTAGAGCCCACATGCACTATGCTAGCACTCTTTGTGGATTTGAAGATGCCTATTATCTCGAGTTGGCCTCAAGAGCCAAAGGCAGAATTGGCATTAAGCTGATTAAAGAAACTGAGAAATGGCTAACTTTGCGTGGGGTTAAAAGAGTTTTTTGGCATACCAAGGTTGAAGAAGATTTAAACTTGGATAAACTTTTTGCCCACCTTGGTTACTCCCACTCGGATAACATTCACACTAAAAGACTAGGATAAACAAATGGGTATCGGATCAATTATTGGAGCTGGCGCCAGTTTATTTGGGTCTTTGAGTGCATCAAATGCCCAGTCAAATGCGGCAGCAGCAGCGCAAGCTGAGCAAATGCAGATGTTTAATACGACTCAGGCAAACCTGAAACCGTATATGACGGCTGGTGTTGGTGCAACAAATATGCTGACAAATGCGTTGCCGAGTCTTACCGCACCTTTTCAGCCTACCATGCAGCAGTTAGAAAACACTCCAGGTTATCAGTTTACACTCAATCAGGGGTTGCAGGGAGTGCAAAACTCGTATGCGGCTCAAGGTTTGGCAAATTCTGGTGCGGCTCTTAAAGGAGCAGGGCAGTATGCTACCGGCTTGGCAAGTAACACTTTTCAAACTCAGTTTGCCAATAACCTTGCGACAAATCAGCAAGCATATAATATGCTGGTTGGCACAGCAGGAATTGGTGAAAATGCGGCGGCTGGTGTTGGTAATGCTGCTACAACTACAGGATCAAATATTGCCAATTCCATTATGCAGGGCGGTACTGCCCAGGCTGCGGGGTATATGGGCGCAGCTGGTGCAATTAACAGCGGCCTTCAGGGTTATTATGGTAGTGGTATTGCAGCAGGAGCTAACGGCCTAAATGCTAACAATTATGGTTTGATGGGGCTTTTGAATGGATCAGTTAATAATCCAGGTTTAACTGGCAATTATGGACTGAATAGTGCGGAAATGGGACTGATACATAGTCCTGGAGTTCCAGGTGGTTAAACTTTTGTAAGAAATTTGGAGATATAAGATGCCTAACGGACTTGACACAAGCATGTATGAACCTTTGATTGCCCAAAATCAGGCACCAAATTTTTTGGCAATGGCAGCTCAAGGACAGGAAATGCAGGTCCGTAGGCAGAGTATGGCTGCACAAGCGCAAGCAATGCAAGCGCAGCAAATTGAAATACAAAATGCTAAAGCTTTGCAAGCTGCTGGTGCTGTTATTCAGGCGGCGACTGGCCCAGATGGGACAGTGGATTATAATAAAGCGATTGCAGGACTTGCTTCAAATCCAGATGTTGCCTCTGTAGCAGGCGCTGCTATTAGAAATATTTTGGAAACAAAGCAAGTAGATGCTAGCACAGTTTCCATGATGTTGGATAATAACAGCAAACAAATGAATATTTTAGGGCAAGCTGCTCAATCAGTTTTGACCGATGCCAAAGCAAATAATCAGGGATTGGTGACTGCGGAAGCGTTTGTTGGAGCAGCAAAAACTGCTTTGGAAAACAAGGTGATTACTCCAGCTCAGTTTGCAGCTTATGCTCAGGAGGCACATACTTTGTCTCCGCAAGATTTGACTCGTGTCACCAAAAGGATTGCAGATCAAGCAATGGGAGTGCAAACTCAAATTGATACTTATCGCCCTACGATTGAAAGCTTGAATACAGGGGCAGCTAATGTTCTTCGTACGATAGACAAAGGCACTGGTGCGTCTACAATTACCGCCGTTACGCCTATGTATCTACCTCCTGTAAATGTTATTGATCCAAGAACTGGTGCACCAATGATTGTGCCTTTAAGTGCAGCAGGGCTTAATCCGCCTATGCCACCTCTTGGGCCGCAGCCTTCGCCATTCGGCGTTAATGGGCCTCAAGCGCCAGCAAGTGCTCCTGTGGGTGCTCCTGTTAATCCTGCTGAAGCACCTTACCTGCCTAATGCTGTTATAGCCAAACCTTTGCCAGGCTCTCAGCCTGCATTTCCAGGAGAAGCGCAAGGGGGCCAGTCCGGTGGCCCTGCTTCTCCCGCGCCTGGGACTGCTCCTCCCCAGTCTCAGGCGCAACCTCCGGCTGCTGCTGCGGCAGATAAAACATTAACAGATTTGCAAAATAAAACAGGACTTGGGCCTTTGGAAAAATCCAATGTGGACTCAATAATTAAATACAAAGACTCGGTTAATGAAAAAGTTTTAGGCTATCAAGCGCTTAGTCAGCAAATTGCTAATGCTCAAGATATCTTGCAGAAATTTAAAACTGGCGCAGGAACAAGTGGCAGAGTTGATCTTGCACAGCTTGTTCAAGCTTTGCCTTTGACGCAGATCGGTGTTGATCCAGCTACAGTTAAAAGTATTCAAGATACCATTATGAATAATCCTGATGGGCTTGCTAATGCTCAAATTTTAAAAAACATCTTTACGTCAATGTCCACTCAGAGCGTGAAAGGCGATTTTGGCGGTCAAAGCCGAGTTTCACAAGACGAGTGGAAAGGTTATCAAACCAACATGGCTCATATTGATAGTGATCCAAATGCTGTGCAAAAGATTTTGGGTAACTATAAAGCTATGATTGAACTTGCTAATATTCAGCAAACTCACATGGACAATTATATTGCAGAGAATGGGATCAAGGCCACGCCAAAATCCATTCAGTCAGACTGGGAAAATTGGGCTAATAGCAATGAAAAGATGCTTCATGCTTATATTCACAGAAATGACACTCAACAGTAAGTAGGAGATAAAAATGGCAGATTGGCGCGACTCACTTATTCCAACTGATTTTGCTAACAGTTATACTGCTGGGCAAAATTCAAATGGTTCCAGCATAACTGCGCCTTCTGCCCCTCCGACTGGAGTTCCGTCTGATATTTACAATATGGTGACTGCAACTGCGAAAAAATACGGAGTTGATCCTCAGGTTGCATTGGGAGTTTTGCGAAATGAAAATCCAAAATTTGATGCTAAGGCTCAAAATCCTAATGCAAGCGCGGGTGGCCTTTACCAAATGATTGACCGGACGTTTGGCAATTATGCCCCAAATGGAAACAAATACGATCCAGCTACAAACATTGATGCTGGTATCCAGTATATTCGTGACAACACAAAAGCATTGCAAGATAAAGGATTGCCTGTAACTCCTGGCAACATTTACCTGTCTCATTTCTTTGGGGCAGGTGGTGCTGCTTCTGTGCTTAATAATCCAAATGACTTGGTTTCTGCTCACCTTGATCCAGATGCCATTAAGGCCAATCCGTTTTTGGCAGGTAAAACTGGCAATGATATGACCCAGTGGGCTAGTTTGAAAATGGGTGGAACTGGGTATGCTCCTTTTGCATCCGGTCAACCTGATGCTACGTTGATGGTGCCTCCGGCGGGTAATAGCACTGATTTTCGTGCTCAGATGCTCAAAGATATTACTAATAAAGCTGCGGCGGCTAAACTTGCTCAAATGAGTGCTCAAGCACCTATGAACCAAGAAATTGCTCAGTCACAAGCACAGTTGGCAGCAAAAGCAGGTCAGCCAGTTGGGCCTGTTATGGCAGTAAAACCTGAGCCAACTGCAATACCTTCGGTAGGAGGCGCTAGTCCTTCGACAGGAACTAATCTTGGGCCTACGACTCCTCAGTATGTTGTAGCTACAAAAAATTTAGGGCGAGGTTCACCTCAAGTTGTAATGTCTTATGATGAATATCTTAATCGAGGTGGTGCAGATAATCCTTATATTTCAAATGCTCGTGCGTATGATCCAAATCAGGCCAATTATGGTGCTGGTAATGCGTTTGTGCGTGGGATAACTTTAGGACTTGATCAAGGTAATGCTACCCCAACATATCAAGGAATAAGCCCTGATGAGCGACAAGCATTGCAAGAAGCCCAAACACAGGCTCAAACTCAAGCTCGTTCAACATATCAAACTGAACATCCTTGGGCTAATTTTGGCGCACAAACAGCAGGTAACTTGCTTTCTTTAGTTCCTGCAACAGAAGCGGTTGGTGGTTTACTGGGTAGTGCGGCTCTTAAAGGCGTCAATGCCTTGGCTCCAGAAGCAGGCCCGATGGCTTCAAGTGCATTAGATTTTCTTAGTGGTCAAGGTGGAAAAGTTTTAGATGCAGCCGGTAAAATGCGCCTTCCCTCAGGTTGGGGTCCTTGGGCTACTAATGTGGCTTCTCGGGCAGCTAGTGGAGCATTGGTTGGCGGAGCACAAGGTGCAGCTAATATCAATTTGACTGGTGGCACACTTGGTGAAAATATTCTTACCGGAGCCGGACTTGGCGCAGGACTTTCAACAGTGCTTGGTGGGGCAGGTGATCTAGTTAAAAAGCTGTTTCTTCCGACGATTGCAAAAATTGATACTGAAGTGGCACGAACTGCGGCAGCAGCCAAAGACCTTGGTGTTGATGTTCCGGTTGAGAATTTAATGGGTAAAACTGCACCTCCAGCTAGTGCTGCAAATGCGGCTTTGCAATACACTAAAGCTTTAGGAAATCAACTTGATGTTGATGCTGCTGTAGCTAACAGTACAAAATTTCCTAATGCAGATCCGACTCGCCTTACTGGCCCTACCTTGGGTGCGATTAAGGAAAATTTGCAAAAAACTTTTGACACTTTGGCTCCACAATTATCCATTGATCCTGCGGTGAATTTAAGTCCAACTGGCGTGCTCTCAAAGTTGAATGATATGTATAGTCAGACTTCATCGGGAGATACGACTGCAAGAACTGCTGTGGCAAAAACTGTTTTAGGCATCATGGGCGATATGGTGGATATGACAGTTAAACAGCCTAAAGTTATGAGTGGTGAAGCATATCAAGCATTAACTAGTGCTGGCGGGCCGGTTTCAAAATTGATTGATAGTGCTGATCCGCTGACAAGTAAGCTTGGTGTGCAACTGAAAGCTATTTTGGATGACGGTGTGCAAGAGTCACTGAAAGATAATCCAGAACTTTTTCAAGCATTTTCTAAGGCAAAAAATCAGTGGAAATTGTTGCAGACTATTAAGCCAGTTGCGGATAACTCTGTTTCAGGGGTGGTAAATCCTAAAGAAGCTGCAAATGCGATTAGTAATGGGTATGATAGTTTTGGCTGGGGCAAGTCAAGCGATGTGGAACAGTTAGCAAAAACTGGACAAATTTTGTCCACACCAGCTAAAGCATCCGGCAATTACTTTACAGAACATCCAGTTAGAACTGGTCTTTTGGCTGGGGCTGGTGGTGTAGGAGCTTATGAAGCCCTGCCTTACCTTGGCTCAATGGCTCACATGGCAGCAGAACATCCGGCGTTATCCGTTCCTGCTGCATTGTTGGGAGCCGCCTCGCTTGGGTCTAAAAATTTATTGTCAGGCACAACTGGATTTGCTAATAGGCTGATAAACACTTCGGCAGGAACAACATTGCCGGAAGGAGTGCTGGGTGGAGCCTATAATGGGCTTGAAAATCTTGGCAATTACGGCGCATTGGCTGGCACAGAATATCGCAATAATCAGCGTCAATAGACGAACGGAGTTTCAAATGCCTACACTTTTACCAAACGGCAAACAGCAGTTTTTTGACGGAAATGGCCAGCCCCTTGCGGCTGGTCTTGTTTATTTCTATATTCCGAATACCAATACTTTGAAAAATACTTGGCAAGACCCGTCTGGGGTAACGCTGAATAGTAACCCTGTTCAGCTAGACTCAAATGGTGAGGCGATTATTTACGGCTCAGGATCGTATCGGCAGATTTTGAAGGACTCACTTGGCAACACCATTTGGGATCAGTTGACTGCGGATACTTCCAGTCTTGGTGATAGCTGGGCGGGCAATTCTAGTGGTTCGGCAAATTTGCAGACAATTAGTGCCCCAAGTTTTTCATCTCAGGCCGGTCAAAAAATTTGGTTTATTACAGAGTTTACTAACACTGGGCCAACTTCTCTTGTGGTTAGCAATTTGCCTCCGATCCCGATTATCAAGTCTACTCCGCTTGGCCCTGTGCCTCTTACTGGCGGAGAACTGGTTACAGGTGATTTGGTAGGTGTAGCATATGACATAAATACCAGTGCATTTCAGTTGATTAATCCTGCTCCGCAGAGCAATACGACTTTTACTATTGTGTCGGCAGCAACGACAGACATTGGTTCTGGAAGTAGCAATGTGGTTAGTATTACTGGCACAACTACGATTACTTCCCTTGGTACATCTGCTGATGCTTGGAACCCGATTTTTTATGTGACATTTACCGGCGCATTGGTGCTGACGTATAATGCCATTAGTTTAATTTTGCCAAGTGGGGCAAGTATTACAACTGCAGCAGGTGACTCAGCAACATTTCAGTATCTTGGGGCAGGAAATTGGAAATGCTTGGCTTATACCCCTGCAAACGGATTGCCTATTGTATCATCAAACGTAGGAGATTTTAGAAACAGATTTATCAATCCGACTTTTTTGGTAGATCAGCGAAATAAAGGCGCTTCACAGACGATTACAGCAGGAACTCCAGCATATACCGTAGATCGGTGGCTTGCTTCTTGCTCAGGCGCAAACGTAACAGGGCAAAGGACTGCTTACGGATTTTATCAATTTACCGGTGCAGCAAGTGTTACAGCTATAGGTTTTGCTCAAAGAATTGAAGCCGTAAATTCGTACGATATGGCAGGTAAAACTTGCACATTGTCGGCGTATATTGCAAATTCAGTTTTGACAACTGTAACTTGGACTGCATATTATGCTACTACAACAGATAACTTTTCCGCACTTACCCAAATTGCTACTGGAACATTTACTGTAAGTGCAACATCGACAAGGTATTCAGCTTCATTTGCTGTGCCTTTGGCAGCTACTACTGGAATACAAATTAGTTTTTCAGTTGGAGCGCAGACAAGTGGAACTTGGGTTATTTCAAATCCGCAATTTGAAATAGGAGCTGCTGCTTCTGCATTTGAGCAACGGCCTATTCAGTATGAATTGCCACAATGCCAAAGATATTATGAAGTTTTGCAAAATATTATCAATATTCCTCAAAATCAAGTATCAGGCAATTATTTTTACACTGGAGTAACTTGGGCATATAAAGCTACTAAACGCATAACACCTACTGTAACGCTTGCAAGTGGGTCAATAGGTACTGTTAATCAATCGGGTGTGGACAGCGTTACTATATGGGCAAATCCAAACGTATCAGGTACGATTGTAAATCCAAACTCAACTGCCAGTTCAGAACTTTAGGAGGACTAAATGATTTATGTATCTGCTGTTTGGGGAAATGCCGAACATACTCTTATTACAGCAACAATGGCAAATGGAACATTAAGTTTTATTCCAGTTGAGCCGTTAAATGTTGATTATCAAAATTTTGAAAAACAAGGGCTCACAATCGGCCCTTATGTTGACCCATTTGCTATAGGAGCCTAAAATGCAACAAAATTGGGATTTGGCTCTAAGCGAGACTCTTAAGATCGAAGGGGGTTATGTGAATGATCCCCAAGACTCGGGCGGCCCTACGGACAAAGGAATTACGCAGCGAGTGTTTGATGCGTATAGGGCAACTCAACATCAGCCGGAAGAATGGATCAAGCGAATTACTCCGGCAGAGGTTAGCAATATTTATAAAATTCAGTATGCTCAGGCGATAAAGTTTGATGAGATTCCTAGCGGGCTGGATTACACTCTTTTTGATGAGGCGGTTAATTCTGGGCCTCATCAAGCCATTGTAACCTTGCAGGAAGTTCTTGGTGTCAAGGTGGATGGTAAACTTGGTGTCATGACTATGGAAGCGCTCCTAAAGGCGGATAAAGGCAAGATTATTAAAGCTTATGCAACCAATCGCCTAGGTTTTCTTTCTCGTCTAAGGTCGTTTAAGAGGTTTGGCAAAGGCTGGACAAAACGTGTGAGAGCCGTTGAAGCTCTTAGTTTGAAATTAAATGGAGGTTAAGATGAAAGGTTATAAAACTTTGCTTTTTAACGGCTTTGTTGCCGTTGGTGGTGCGGCTCTTACATTTGTGGCCGGTGTAGACTGGACACAGTATGTCAGCCCACAAAATGCAATTATCATTGTTACGATTGCAAACATGGTTTTGCGCTTAGCAACTACTACCCCAGTCGGCCAAAAAGCCTAGCAAAAGGAGGCTCAAATGCCTGCATGGATTATACCTGTATTGGATTTTGCCAAGAGTCTTTTGAGCCTTTTTGTTAGCGTAAAGACCTATGATGCAGGAGCAAACAGTCAAGCTTTAGCAGACTTAAAAGTGGAGCAATCTAATGTCACATCTATTTTGGAAACTAAAGCATCTGCTTCTGCTGAGTTTGATGCTGCCTCTGGGGGCTTGCCAGTCGACGCAAAGCGCAGGGACTAACTTAGGGCTTTGTGCGGCTCTTAGTGGTGAGGATTTGAGAGTGTCCTCACGGAATGACAAAGAGTCAAATAAAACTCTTTATGATTTACAGAAAATTCAAGCCAAAGAATGTGGGGGCTAATATGGAAGTGCAGTGGACGATAAACTTAGGTCAGATCGGAGAGTTGCTTATCGTGGCGTTTACCTTCCTTGGCGGGATTGTAACGGTTTCAGGCAAGGTTAGCACCTTGGAGAAAACTCAAGAAGGTATTCAGCGAGAACTTGAAAAACTTACTTTGGTACTGGTGCAACAGGCAGGAATGTCTGCGAGATTAGATGGATTGCAAAGAGAAATGGACTCTCTTAAAGGACAGGGATAGGCTGGTTCCACTTCTTGATTTTCAAACATGGAACTATTTATCTTCCTCTATTAAATCTTCTTTCAGTCTATCAATAGGACTTAGCTCTTCCAAGCCGATTGTGAATGGAAAACGACTTAAAGTCATATCCATTTCGCATGAAGGCTGGTGAAAGCTAAGTCCTTTTTTTATGCCCTGAAAGGTCATTGGAAGTTCACAATAAGCACAATGACCTTTGAGTTCCAGCATCTTGACTTTAGAGTCATGAAAATCTACAAAATTGGCATAGAAGGTGTAGGAACCGTGGGGACAGGCGGCGGAAGCCGTAGGTCTACTCGAGGCCGTGAGAGTTTTTGGGGCGAGGAGTGTAGGTTTGGGTTCCTGCCATTCTACTGATGACATTGGATCGTTCAGCAATTTCGATGACTCTATGGATTTTTTCACTTGGAACTCGCTGGGAAAGAAAGTTGATGATACGAGACTCGTGTACAGGCTTTTTATCCTTAACCCAAATCTGCCACATAAAGAAGTGCATTTCTTGAATAACTTGACCATCGGACTTGGATACCATTTCCTTAAAGATGTCTGGCATGGTGGCCTCGGCTGCTAAAAGCCAGTCCTTGGCCCGAGTCAGGTCGAGAAGGGTGATGCGAAGCTTAGGACTTCGGCTCATCGCAGAGATCATACAAAGCTTAAGGATGTGAAGAATACGTCTGCCGTTATAGTGGGTTAGCTTGGAGTGCTCGGGCACAGGATCACATCCGCCCAGATACCAACGTTCGATTTCTTTGGCTGCATCTTCATCCCATTGGAAAGCCCCGACCCTTTCGCTCATTGCCCCTAAGCTTTCCGCTAGAGCCTTAAATTCCTCCTGCCTGTTCTCGCCCTTGCCGAAAAGCGGCACATGCTTACCGGTGCCGGAATAGACCATGATGAGCCGTGAGGTGGTGCCCATTGACCAAGCTTCCTCAGGCAAGGTAGCAGCCAAATATCCAGGCTGAGTAGCCGCAAGGATAACTAGCTGCGGATTGCAAATGTCTATTGACCTAGCCATGGTGCGGCGTTCTTCTCGATATGACTTAGGATTGTCATATACATAGTTGAGAACGGAGAGGAACTCTAGGTCATGGCTAGGGACTAGCACCCCGAACTCAGATGCGGCGATGAGCATAGTGTGGTATTCAATCAGGCTTTTGTCTGGAGCCAAAAGTTTCCTGTCTGCCTTCATCAAGGAGTCGATGAGGCTGGCCTTGGTGACGTTGTTGGGAGCGACATGAAACTTTTGGGCATTAGCATACCAGAGTTGCTCAACCGGATTGATGGCCTGTGTATTATGAATTACGGTAAAGTCATCCAGCAAAAATTGACGATCTTGGTCAACTTCAATTCCCCACCAGCGGCCTTGTGAAGCCAGTGAAATATTAAAGCCTACATTTGTAACGTCTTTTCTTTTAGGCAGCGAGAGTGCAAAATCTTTTACCCCAACTCTCCAAAGTTTCCACTCAGCTTTTTTCGTATTTGACCATTTAAGCCAATTCAAGACTGTGACTGTGCAAATTTCTCCTCGGTTAGGATTTTTGCTCTTGCGTAAGGAGAGGATATGCTCTCCATTGCAAAGCCATGATCTGCCTTTGGTCGGAGTTACCTTATAGAGTTGACCTTCACCTGGAGCTGTGGCAATGACTGTACGAGATTTACCATCTGGGCCGATCAGCAAATCTCCGACTTTGACGGTTTCAATAGGCACAGCTTTACCGTCATAGGTAAGCACATGCTCTCCGTAAGCAAGGCACTTACCCACAGCTGGCGGGGCTACTAAGAGAGTGAAAAGATTGGGAAAAAGCACACTTCTACTTGTTTCTACCCATACCCGCCTTTCAAGGGCTCCACTTATTGCGGTGATGCCACTCCAGAGCCGAAAAATGTCTGGAGACGGAACTCCGTCTGTGTATTTCATAAATGAGTCAATCCAGTCCACAGGAGTATTCTTTCTTAAAGAATGCGGTTGAGGGAGGTAGTGCGCTTGCGCTCATCCTTGCCCTTGTATTTCATTAAGCCTTCGGGATTGGCTGGGCTATAATTGCCCCAATTCCAGCCAACTTTTGCTTCACCTGGCACTATCAAGGTTCGGCCATTGTGGTGAAGTGGAGTCTCGATTAAGCTTAATGCTTTGGAAATAATCCATCCTTCATCCTCCTCTTTGTATTGGAAATAAACTGCGTCATGGACTTGGGCAGTCAAACGGATCGAGTCCCCTAAGGTATGCCAGATACGCCACAGGGCCAAGTTAAGCCGGTCTCCGGTAGCGCTCTGCGGTGCATAGGCAATGGCCTCGCGAAGCGTGGTGTCATCGTTTGGTCGCCCAAAGAAGTGGCGAGTACGGCCAAAAACTGTTGTAACCTTTTGAGAGACTTGAAGTTGCTCTGCAACCCAGCGGTGATACTTCGGTATGCCCTGAAAAGCTTTAAAATAGTTCCGTTGAAAATTCTCCGCAATATAGGTTTCGATCTTAGCATGGCGAGCCATGGTAGGGGGCAAGCCTCTATAGTTTGACCCGTGGCCTAGCTTTTTGGCCATATCACGATATGAGTACTCACGATAGAATACCGAGTCTGCAATGGCTCGATCCTCCTTTTTATCTCCTGTCCATTTTAACTCAGGCCAAGCATACTTGCAAACCAAAGTATGCAAGTCTCCAGCGTAACAGGCGTCAAGATAAGTCCAATCATCGAAAAGAACTCCACAAAGCCAGCCGACCTCACGGCTTTCTGCTTGCTCAAGGTCGATGCCGCAGAGTTTCCAGCCAGGATCGGCGATAAAGATATTGCGAAGCTTTGGGGCGATGTTTTGCAGATTGGTGCCGGTGCCGGTGGAACTAGAACTTGAACTCCACCTAGCAGTTTCGGTGCCTGCGATGTTGTAACTTGTACGCATCCTGCCGTCATAATCTACCTCGGTCTGTAGGACACTGAGCTGCTTGCCAATGTCTCGGATTGCGAGAATGGTTCGGATGATAGGACGGGCTATAAAGTAGAGTTCTAGGGTTTCAAGAGCTTCACGGTCGGTGGAAAGTTTGCGTACCCCTTTTTTGCTCGTCCAGACCTCAGGAAGCTTCATGGCCTCGTAGAAGAATTTTATAAGTTGGGTGGGGGAGCGTGGATTGAGGGGTTTGCCCCAGACTGCAACTGCAAACTCATCCAGCACCTCTTGGAGAAAAAGGATTTTCTCCTCACACTCCTTGATGGAGTTCTGCGCCGAGATCTTGTCTATAAGAAAACCTCTTTGCATCATTTCCAAAGCAGGGGCTTGGAGAGCAAGAGCGAAATTATAGACTTGGGGATTGACCGGATGGAGGGATTTAAGTTCCCTGAGAACTTCCAGGGTAATGCAGCAATCTAAACCGTTATAGACTTGGTGAGACTCATCTTTGGTCGCAGGGGCATAAGTCGAGGTTTTAATTACCGGCATTTTGGCCTCTTTTTGCAGCTTGAAAAGTTTTTAGATATTTGCGAAACTCAGTTAAATTTGCCACCTTGATAATGTCGGGGTGGTGCTGCCAAGTTCCGAAGTCCTTATGGTTTCCGATCAGGACAACTGGAAGTCCCAGACATAGGGCATAGCCAACTTCAACCAAAGCCCCTCTAAGCTGATCATTTTCATGAGCGTAAACTGCAACTAAATCTGCACTTTCAATATCTTCAAAATCCTCAACCCAAAACTCGCGGGCATTGGCTGGAGTTTCCTGAGTTTTATTTGCCCAATGTTTAATCCACCTCGCATGGATATAAATTTCCTTCCACCTATCGTGAAGGTCAAGCCAAAACCAGCCCAGTGGGATTTTGGAAGCAGGGTAAACTCGTAACATGGTATCTCCTAGGACGATCAGAATATGAGATAAAGGAAAGGAAAGCAAGGCCATAATTTGACACACATTTGAGGCGTGGCGGCAAAGTATGGGAAGGGATAGGCAATCATACATGGGATAAAAGATGCCCGCCCATGACCTTCTAATGGCCTTGGTGGAACTAGGACTAAAATCCTATTCATCCTTCTTGAGCGTGGTTTTGCGATAAGTGTTCTTCCATGACGACTCGTTGGTGTAGATGGAGCCAAGGAAGCCAAGACCTTTTTGCAACTCTGGGTAAAGGGCATGGTGAAGCAGCATAGTGTCCTCAGTGCAATTTTGAATTTTAAGGCCCATTCGGAGGATGTACTGGAGATCATAGAGGCCGTTCTGGAATACCTTGGGGATAGGAGAGCTTAAAAGGGTTTCGACGAAATTCCAAGCATCAAGCTCAAGGTCAGGGGTAGGCCAATAGGATTTGCCGGAGTAATCTACAAAGGGAATTACCATGGCTTTTGTGGGGCTGGAAGCAAAACCGATGCAAGTGATTTGGCCTAGGCGAGTTTCAATGTCCACACCGAGGTATAATGCTGAGGAATTTTCTTGCCACCATTCGAGCATTTCCTCAAAGCTGGGGCTAATGAGGATTTCCCTTTCCGGTCTGCGGATTTCAGGAAAATGACGCTCCCTTTCCGCTTTCATCAAATCCGTTATCACGATTACTCGAAGTGCCCAGTTACGCATAACTGCGGCTGGGTTATAGGTGGGAAGGACTTTGAGGTCATCGACTAGGGTAGAGTAGGCTACGGTGCCTCGAAGGGAGCCGATGCCGCTGGAATTGAGGAGTGCCCAGCAAGCCGTATTGCCTAAGGCCAAGGTAAGGTTAGGCTTTACGATCTGGAGTTCTTGCTGGAGTCTTGCAACTTCGCCCAAGAGTTCTGGCTTGATATACTTGCCCATGCCGTAAGGCGGCATTGGGTAGCCAAGGCCAGCTTCCTTCTTATTGACACAGATTTTCTCAATATCTCCTTGCGGAGGTTTAAAGTTAAAAACACTGGTTAAAAAGCACTCACTTCTCGAGATCCCCGCCTCGGCTAACATACGGGTAAGTTCTTGGCCGGAACTGCCCATGAAAGGCAGCTTGGTCATTTCTTCCTGATCTCCCCATGCTTCGCCGACTATGGCGATCCGAGCATTTCGCGGGCCGTTAGTGGAGTAGAAGGGAGCTGAGGTCATTCTGAGCGTTCACTTTGGTTAAGGTCAAAAAGATCAGGTAGCTTAATTTGGGTCTCCCTTTCTTCCAGCATACACTTGAAAAGTAAGAGATAGACGATGATGTCATCGCAGCGAGAAGCTAGGGTTTCCAGTCGCTTAATGCCGGTGATCCCTGCCCGCATATCTTGCTCGTATTGCATGAGGGCATCCCAGTGCTTGGCAGCATATATTCTCCAGATGGTTTCCATGGGAAGGCCGGTGGCATTAGCATGGCGGCGGAAATTGCCCAGCCGATCACCAGTTCCGGCATATTCACGGCCTTTAAGTTCACCCAAAGCTTTGAGTTGGGTAATGGTGTCTTTGACGATCTCATTGTAACGCTTGATAGGAAAATGTGGCTTGGTCATTTTGAAAGTCTCCGGAGGGCTTGTGCTTGTTTAAAACTTCTTAAGGCATTAGTGTAGTGTTCAGGGGAAATTTCTAAGCCAAGAACTTGCTTTGCGCCTAGTTGATCTGCGGCATGAAGGGCGTTGCCGCTGCCACATGTTGGGTCAAGCATCCGTGTGTTTTCGTCCACGAACATAGACATGAAAGACTTGAGCATCGCAATGTTTTTGGCAGAATTATGATTGGTTTTGTCGGTAGGGGCAGAGTAGGAATTGGAGACCGATCTGAGAATGTAGCGATCTTCGCGACTGGCGATAAGACAAGTTTCGTATATTCGGCGTGGCCCACGCTTGGGATCAGGCAAGATGCCAACATTGTCACTCTTAGTCCAGATAAGAGGGAATTTTTGAACTTGAAGGCTTGGTGCATGGGTAGCAAAGAACTCGAGAGTTTCATGATAGTGCTCCATTGAAAACCAGAACATAAGATGAGCCGATGGGCTCATTAGCTTGTCTAAGTTTTTGCATAGGCAACCGAGGAGAGTCCAATAGACATCTGGGGAGTCGGAATACTGCTCCCAACGCTGGCTGCCACTCATCTTTCCTGCGTTATAGTTGACTCCATAGGGGAAATCGCAATGGATGAAATTGAAGGGCTGGCCAGTGTAAGCTTCTGTCCACTCAAGAAAATTCACGTTCAAGATTGGGTCTGGAGAAGGCTCGGTTGGGGACGAAGCTGCGGCACGGGCTGGGGCATAGGTGTCTTTGGCGGGCTTTGGAGAGCCTTCGGTCTGATCCTCACTTTCCGGTGCCTCATTTCCTTCTTCTCGCTTTGGTGGGTCGCTAAGTTCATCCCCAAAAGTAACTGTGGCATTGATGATGTCGCTAAGGGCATCTCCGGTAGCCCGTTGGTCAACTCGACTAAGGATATTGTAAGCAACTCGATAGGAAGTAGCTTCGCTGATCCGAGGATTGTCGATGTCGCGAGCAACTCGCAAAATGGAACTAAGAAGTCCTGTGCCGAGGCCGAGGGCATCAGCGGTCTTGCTTTGACTCCAATCCGGCTGGAGGGAGTAGAGATCATGAATGGCGGAATAGGCTGTTACAAGGTCACGCCAATCAAGGTCGCTGCGTTTGACGTTTTCCTCTAACTCAATAATTTGGGCTTCGATAGGATCGAGGTCCTCGAGATACCGGCATGGAATGTCGAAAAGGCCAGCGGCTTTGGAAGCCTCAAACCTACGTTCACCAGCCACTAGCACGTTGTCTTTGGTGATGATAATAGGGTTCAGGACTCCTCGCTTAGAAACCGAGTCCACAAGGTTGCTCACGTCGATTACTTTTCGCTGACGTTCCTCCCTCAACACCTTGATCTCGGTGAGGGGTATGCGTTGAAATTCTTGCTGGCTAGCCATTAGTAAATTTCCTTTAGTCGGGAACAGATGGACTCGATGGTTTCTTTTTTGGTCATGTTTGGGAGTTTACGAGCCAAGGTAAATTCCTCGTCTATGACACGAAGAACTTGCATGTGAACGCGATACATAGACTCGCGCCGCATAAACTCATCAATATTTTCTTGAGTAACCGGAAAGTAAGCATCAAGGCTTACGTTATAGATTTGAGGCATTTCAGACATGATAGACTCCTTTCAAAAGGAAAAAGGGAGAGCCGAAGCCCTCCCTCTCCCTAGTACAAGCTAGGCTTAGTTATCACCTTTAACATTCTTCACGTCAATGTATGGAGGTGCAGTTGGATCAGTTGGGTTCAGGCGATGGCCGATTTCCATAATGACTGCTTTGGAAATAGCCTCTGGAAGAGTTTCACCAAAAGTCCGGCCTGTGGTGTTGATGCCAAGGGTCTCAAGGAACTCCTTGAGACGATATTCAGCATCTGCCGTGAGATAAAAGTCTGTTGTCGGAGACTTCCTGCTCAAATCCACGTCCTGCATATCTTCGGCTGCAATGTCCTCACCAGCAGCCTGAAGGGTGAAGGTGAACTGAACAAGAGGGGTTTGCTTCTGACGAGATGCTTTGAACTCATAGCCCTTGATCATGCCATGGTAGGTGCCCTGTGGCAGCGGAGGAGGACGCTTTACGGTGTCAAGAGGCTTGTTAAGGATTGATGAAAAATCAGTTGCCATTGTGTTTTGCTCCAGTTAAAGGTCGAAATTGACCGTGGTTTGGACTGTCTTTCCAGTCTGTCACAAGATCAGGGTTTGGCCCTGACCAAAGGTCTAGGTTCTAACTGCCTTAAAGTAATCCGCAAGGCCAGTGGCAAGAGGATAGCTAGGAAGCACCTTTAGGGGATTGGTATTTTTCATATCAATCTGGCCATTAGAACTTGTAAAAATCTTTCGTGAATTAGCGCCGACTCCGTCCGACCGAGCCATAAGCATGGTGTTGAAGTATCGTGCTACTTTAGGGGGAAGCGCCTTGCCGAGGGCGGAAGGGTATCCTCGCTGGGGGCCGTTATCTTCCCCCTGCCATGTAACGTGACAGTTGAGTATCACGTTGCATTTCGTCTCCTTGTCTTTGATAAGTTCAAGGAACTGTTCGACTTGGGCTTGTGCATCACCCCAGTCGGACTGGAAGGGTTTGGAACCTAGCCGACCATTCATGGCTAGGGTCAAATTAAGGGCTGCGTTACACATGCCGGTAAAAGAGTCGATGACTAGGACATCATTTGGGCCCCAGTTACGAAGTGGGCCTAAGTCCACTGCAAGGGCTCCGGTCTCGTCTTTTTCCTGCCAGTTGTCAAGAAGCTTTAAAGCCTTTTGCCAGCTATCGGCTTTTTTAGGAACTGCCTTGCCGCCGACATGACGCATTTCCTCGGTCAGAGTGACGTAATAAAGCTCATCGGCGCACTTTGGATTAGCCTTAACGTAGGGGCTGGATGAGTCGGTTACAAAAGACTTAAGGACATCCAAGCCGTTGTCAAAGTCCATGATGCGGAGGGAATATCCGGCCTGAGCAAGGGAAGCGAGAGCCCCTGTTTTACCTGCGCCAGAGTCGCCCAAAAAGAGAAGTTTGGTGGATGTAGTGGACTGATGAGATTTGATAGAGGGCATTAGGAAATCCTTGACCAGATGATAATAAGGAGGAGAAATATGCTAATGACTTGTATTACGACAGAAGATTTAATATATATTTGCATCACACATCTCCTCGAACCTTAAGTGGGTCCCAAACTCGCTTAGCAAAATCTGCTTTAAGCCATTGCTCGCGGACTTGGGGAGATTTGGAACAAATGCCCCGAAAAGAGCATCCTCCGTAATTACCGCAGCTAGCTTCATTCATGGGCCAAAAGTTAGCCTTGGCGTAGATTTCGGCTTGAAGGATATAAAATCCGATGGACTTGTAAAACTCATCTAGGCTGGCATCGCTGCGGGGGATGGTTCCCCTGCGGAAGCGAGAAAAGGTCACGGCAACTTGCGCTCCGTCCACGATCAGCCCTTTGGTCATAATGCCATAGACGATCTTGGAACTCAGGACATATATGCTGAATTGGTTGTGAGGAGTGAAAGATGCAAAAAACCTTTCGTCAATGGTGGACTTGGAAGTTTTCCGATCCACAACATAATACTCGTCGTTCAGGGTTGCCAGTCGGTCAAGGTGGCCGCAGATCATATATGGGCTACCCTCTGGACTTATGTAGTCAGTTTCGTAGCGAAAACTAAGCTCTACCGCAGGTTTCCCATTCGCCAATACCACGGTCTTAAGGGGATCATCTTCAAACTGATCCATGTACCAAACTACAGTCCGCACAAGGGTTTCGCGGTTTTTATACTGGTCGTCGGAAGTCCAAGGGCGTTGAAGTTTGCTGTCCCATGTAACCTCCATAACATGCTGGAGGGCGATCTCCATGGCCTCACGGTGACTTGCGCCCTTGCATTTTGCGTGATCGTAGGCTTCAAGGGTGGAATGATAGTGAAGGCCGAAGATCAGATGGACGCTCAAGCGTCTGGATTGCCATCCTTCCACGATAGCTAGCTGATAGTATCTGGGGCAGGTTTTGAGGGCTCCAAGGGAAGTCGAGTCCCATGCGATTTGCAAGTTGGGCACCTTGGTGGAAAAGGAGGAGTTTACCGCAAGTTCACTCTTCGGTTTGGTAAGTTCCTGCAAAGTCGTCTGGGTAAGCGATGATGACTGGTTCATTGGCTGTCTCGGCAAGTTTGATGAGATATTCAAGGGCAAGAAGCTGGGGGTTGTTGAACCAAGCGGCGGCTGCTGCTCGGCATATAGATTTGGCTTCGTCTCGGGTCATTTGGCACTCCTAAAGGTCAAGGTCGTCAAAGGTAACTTCAACTGAACCTTTGACGGGTTTAGAAGCTTTTGGTGCCCCTTTACTTGCCCTAGGCGCTGATTTGGCCCCTGATGCTTCTGCCTGCTCCCATGCTTTGCGCTGGGCAATGAGTTTGTCAATGATGGTTCTACGATCTTGCTGGGTGTATTTGAGAGGGTCTTTGGAAAAGAGAGCTTCAAGGGATTGTGGATCAGCTTCGGAGAGTGGGGAGTCCTGAGTCATGACTAGTCCTGTATGTCGAGGTCTACGTTAAGCTTGAGGGGCTTGGATGTTTTGCTAGCTTTTGCGTCGATCTGGGTAACGGCTCGGTGGACGATCTCCCTGACCGCACGACTAAAGCCAATAGTGTTGCCATAATAGGCTTTAAGTTTTTCTACATCTTCTGGATGAAGAAGGATGTGAATTTTTTGTAACTTGTCAGTCTTGCTCATTTTTCTTTGCTCCTTTAACGATCCACATTTCACTCTCAGGGGAGTAAGGACTTCTGCGAAACTGAAGGATGTCCAAGTCTGGATCTCCAGTTTCCCTTCGTTTACTATACATTCTCATTTTGACCTTCTCGAAGTTAGAAACTGCGACAACGATCCCAAGGGGAGAATTTAGAGCTTGGTAAAGCAGTTCTATCTCGTCCATTTTAGCCTCAATATCGGTCGATAAATTTCTTTACAGCAAGAAAAATTATGACCCAAAAGAAAATGTGAAAAAACGTAACCATTGCCCACTCCTAGAGTAAAACAAGGGGCCGAAGCCCCTTGTATCGTGGCCGTTAGGCTAGATTAGTCAAAATCAATGGCAGAAGCTGCGACCGATTTCACTGCATGAATACGGCGGCGGGCTTCTTCGGTGATTTCTGGCTTGGAAGCCAACACACGGGCGATGAGTTCGTCCAGCTTGCCTTCGGCCAAAGACTTGACATCGATCTTCTTTGCACGAAGGGCACCCATGACCATCTCCTTGGCCAACTTGTGAGCTTCCTTCTGAACAGGATCGACCGAAGCACGCTGGGTGCGAACGGAGAACTCATAGGTCTCCTCAAATTCCGCAAATTCTTTTTCCAGTTCAGCAACGATCTCGGAAGGCAGGAGGCCGTCAACTGCATGGGTATCAATGGCTTTCTTGACTTTGCCAGCAAAGTTATTGCGGAGATTTTCGCTAAGTGTCTGGTTCAGAGCCTTGGCTTCGCCTTCGGTCAGTGTGACGTGGCCAGCAACATAGCGGGCAGCATGTGAAAAGGTGATGCCCTGAATGGTGGTGGACAGCATAGGATGCGACATTTTATATTCCTCTCTTGTGGGCGACATGCCCGAATGAATTGTGTCAATATGACAATATGCACATTATGGATAGTCACACGTTTTGTCAATGCCTATTGTGGAATAATGATAGTTCCATGGGTGGAATTATCACTCGTCCCATGGTTTGATTATCAAACGTGGAACCAGTGGTTTTATTTTAATCCAGACCTAGGGCAGCCATAAGGTCAGTTAGGTTTTCTTCGGGCATTAGGGAGGGCTTGGAAACTTGACGATGTGCCCAAAGTTGAGGAGCCCAGTCAAAATGATCAAAGAGGAACTTTTCTGGGTTTTCCAGCCACATGTGATAATGAAATCCCAAGTTAGTTACCAATATTTTGAGATCTCGCCAAGCATAGGAGTTGGAAGATATTTGTAACATAAACTTGATCCATATATACTTTTCTTCCTTCTCGTCTGGGATGATAACTGGGGTGTGGATAAGATTAGCTTGTACGCCCTCTGGCGTTAGGTAACGCTTGCCGAGACCTGAGTCTCTAAGGGGATGGTAATAGCTCATGAGAGATTACTCCGTAATTTTGGAAATAAGTTGCTCAAAAAGGAAATTTTGAAACCGGATCGAGGCATCCTCCATGCCAAACTCGAGATGGAAGTATTCCTCAAGAAGGGCGTGGAGGAGCAAAAATCGAGACTCAAATACCTCTGGGGTTAAGTAAATTTTTCCTTCAAGGGCGCGAGCGAGAATGTGCTCACCAAGGGTTTCGACTAGGATAATATCCTGATAGATCTCGTAGCCAGCCTTGGCTAAGAGCTTGAGGGCCGCTTCCTGCATCGTGGTTTCCTGCGGGGAGTATTTAAGCAGTTTAAACTGCTTGCCAAGTTCCTTCCTTGCCTTATAGAAAGATGCTCGAGCGTTGGGCGAGAGGGCTTTGGGAAAAGCTTGCTCAAGATACTCGACCGCATTGCAGAAATCTTCGCTTGGAGTTCCCCAAATCTCCTCAAAACGCTTGTTTTCAAAAGAATTTTCATTCGAGAGGGCTTTTACTACGAGATCCTTAGGGAAAGCTTTGGTAAGGGTTTCGGTAAGAAGGTGGTAAAATCTCCAAGGAGCATAAAGGGTTCGATCTTCGGTAAGCTGGGTGGCAGCTAAAATATTGTAAGTGAAAGTGGTGACGTAATCTGGAGAATATACTCCAATGCCTTTGTAGTAGATTGGAGTGTTGCCGCCTTCATAGACTTCAATAATAGAGTTGCTCCATAAGAGTTTTTTCTTAGGGTCAAGGAGGAAGTCATAACGGTGGGTATGAACTCGGTCAAAGAGTTCCCCATTGATGAGGATATAGGTGTTGGAGTTTTCAATGTTGATTGACTCGGCATCAGAGATTTCTCCTTGCTCATCCATGGTGTTTGACCAAAGTTCCCGATAGGCATTTTGGAGGTTCCAGTTTTTGCCCAGTTCCGTGGTAAAAGGAAGATCGGACAAGTACTCACCCGCCTTCCAGAGTTGAATGGACTCAAAATTCTTGTTACGAAACTGGATCGGGGCGGTTTTGATTTCATAAGAGACATTGTCGGAGATGATATGGATGCTTTGCTCCTCCCGCATGAGCACTGCAATGGCGTATTTGAGCCCAGTGCCGAAGTAGCCTATGGCTCCAGAGTTGGGCTTGGAGTTCACGCCAAAGAGAGTGATGGAACGGAAGTCGAAAGTGGTGGGGGTGATGAAGGTAACTGTCATAATGGGCTCCTTAGATGTTGTTTTTGAATTTGACGAAGGCGATGGCAGCAATAAAGGTTATAGTTTCGTGGAAAAAGAAGTGGGAAAGTACGACTGCTACGGTGGTAAAAGCTATGTCTATGAGAAGATCATGGTCATCATACATGTTTGGCTCCTATTGAAAATCTTCAACTGTGGCTTGAATAAGGGTTTCTTTTGCTCGTGTTTCTATCACATATTTAAGGTTCATTTCTTGCTGTAATTGGCTCATGTCTCCTCTGTCTGCGGCCTTGCGGGCGTGTTTGGAAGGAAGTCTCCAAGGGTCAAGATGGACTACCAAGTCCCATTCCATGCCCTTGGCTCTGTGTCCGGTGGATAGGGTTATTTGGCCTGTAGAACGATCAAAAAGGTCTCTTAGAGCCTTGCGTAGGTCATCCGCACATTCAACCCCTTCGGCCTCTATGACTGCCAATAGGCACTCGCCCCTATCCTTGATCCCTGCTACCTTGGCAGCCTTGTCATTGGCCTGAGCCAGTTGCACTTCCTTATCAATCCAATCTTGGATCAGGGTTATGCACTCGGCTTTAGGCATCTGGCCGTCCTTAAGGACCTTCTTGCTAAGGCTGATAAGCCCCTTGCCAATGTCTCTGCCTAGCATGTGGCAGGAGATGCGCTGGCGCAAAAGCTTGAAAGCCATGCTTAGGAGAGGGGCATTATTGCGGCATAGGAAAGCGCAGCTTTGCCCTGCCCGTAGTTCCTGCTCCACCCTAGCCCACGTCCAAGGCTGCGGGTTTTCTTTGGAGTTCCAAGGCAGGAACTGACCAATCTTTGCTGTAGCCCAAGCGGTAAAACCTGGGGCATGGTTTTGCTGGCGTTCGACAATGACCTGAGGGCAGCGAAAAGTGGTGGCCAGAGGCAGGTCAATCCACTCTTTGCGAAGGGCACGAAGCTTGCCCATGCTAGTTGAGTCAGCCCCGCGAAAAGCATAGATGGCTTGCTTGGGGTCTCCGACGACGATGAGCCGACCGGAGGCACAACGTTTGATCTGGAGATGGTTGAGGGGGCTCAGGTCTTGAGCCTCATCGACCAACACTAAGCCGTAACGAGGATACTGGCCGCCGAACAGGGTGGAGAGATAGATTTGGTCGTCGAAGGAGATAACTGGCTTGGCGGGATCGAGGCCTAGCTTGATGGACTCGACAAGGATTGCTCTGGCTAGGTCATAGTTTTCATACGGCACAGCCAAAATATCTTCACCTATCGCAGCCCATGCGGCAGGTGTGTCCTCGACCAGTCCTTTCCACGGGAAAGCCGAGGGCACGAGACCTTGGTTCATTGCAGCAGTCACGATCTGCCGAGTGTTGTCCCAGAGTTCACCATCATCTTGGGCCTCGGTAAGCTTAATGTACTTGGTTACTAGCTTGCCTAGCTTACCTTCGTCCACCTCCGGAAACTTACCAAGGGCTTTGGCAAGGGCTGCGTGGCCGAGGCCATTGAAGGTTTTGATCTGGAAGTTGGATGGAAATCTTTTTTCCAGTTCTTTTTTGATCTTCACGTTGAAGGCCAAGCCGAGAGCGGGGGCTGGCGGCAGGGCATGAGCGATAAGCTCAAGGGTGGTGGACTTGGCGCATCCCGCATACGCCGTGACCATGAGGGAGGTCGAGGAGTTCAGGGATGCGTCTAAGATAGCTTGCTGTTCTGGAGTAGGCTTGAAGGTCATAGGATAAATCCATTTAAGAGGTCAGAAGTAGGCTATTTGTCGGCCCAAAGCTTGTAGAGGTCAAGTAGCTTTGGATGCCACTTTTGCTGTAACTTGGCGTTGATGTAAATATGGCCTATGAAAACTGGGGCATCTGCTGGATACTTTCTTGCAGTAAGAAGCTTGTAGGTATCCGGCCATTTGTCCACGCGGTAGTTTTGCTCGAGAAGCCACGAGATAAACTGGTCTAGTGGCTCTTCTGGATCAAAAGGAATGTATCTCATTCTGAGTCCTCGGTTAAGGTCACTTGCGGGGCTCCTTTCATATCAAAGCATAGGTAGCAAGGAAAGTCGGTGGTAAGGTCTGGGTATTGGGTAGCCAAGATTTTGGCCAACTCTACATTATGGGTCTTGGGGATGTAGCCAAGGTGCCACCATTCTGACTCCCTGATGGAGTCAAGGTCATGACCCATGCCCAGCGCCATGGCTTCCAAGGTTTCCTCGGACTCCTCAGGGATGCTGACTGACTGGAGAAAAACCGCAATAGCCCCAGAGTCATAGGGATTTTCAGGTTCTGGCACGAGCCAGAGAGGGTGGCCATTGGGTAGTGAGGCTAATAGGGCCTTTGCTGGTGGCCGAAAATGAGCGCCGACGATTGGATAAGACATCTGGATTTTCCTTTACTTTCTCAATAAGTTTGATTACTTTAGCTTTATCCTGAGGAGTTATGTGATAACCCTGTCCCCAGTTATTGTGGATAATTATGTCGTAGGGCTTGAGAGCCTTACGAAGGTGTAAAACGAAAACTGATACAATATGATAGCTTGGCTCCTGATCTGGTCTGTCGTAGTAAAGACCGGTTAAAAACTGCGAAGGGGTCACAAAATCCTTTGTCATGAGCATTTTTAATACCTTGGCTTGGGAATGAGTGATGATGGGGGATAATTCAAGATAAGGAAACTCGTCAATGCCAAGTTCCCCTTTCAAGTACTCTAATTCAAGAGTAAGTTTGTCTAGCTGATCTGCTTGCTTTTTGCAAAGAAAGAAAAGCTCATCATAGGTCATTCTATTTCTCTCCCCAAAGACTTACCAAGTTCTTCTACCAGTATCGGAATAGGCGGATTGGGCACAAAGACCTTGAGTACCGCTGTCCAGATGTCATCCTCCAATATGGACTGGCTTATGGTAAGCTCCGAGTTTCCCGCAAAGTTTCTTGCAGCCATCATGATGAATTTTCGATAGGCTAACTTGGTTTCGTGAAACCGAAGGCGCTCGGCAGCGTCCACGGCACGAATGGAAGTTAGGATAGTGGGACGAGACATATCATCCATTAAAAATCTCCTTCGGCTAAAAGGGCACATAGGACTCCGTTCTCTCTCCACATAGAGGCTACGCTGGCTCGATCCTCAAAGGCCATAATGGGTAGGTAATTCTGGGAACGAAGCTGGACAAGAATTTCTAGCTTAACAATATAGTCAGGACGACGATCTCCGGCCTTTCGCATGTGCAAGGATACATAGTCGATTTCGTGCTTGCTAAGCCAGTCGGCAGTGGCTTTGCGACACTCGTCCGACCGCCCCGTTACAATAACGATCTCGGTATTGGCGGCTAGGTCGTCGAGAAGTTCTGCGACCGGAATGATGAGTTCATCATCCCCAACTGACTCAAAAAACTTTTTCCAGTCTTTTTTCTCCCCTTTGATATATCGGAGGCGGTGGGATGGATCGGCTAGAGTGCCGTCAAGGTCAAAAATATAACAGGGTTTCATTTCATGGCTCCAAGTTTAGCATAGTCATTAAGTAGATTATTTATGCTCTTTATGATGTCTAAAAGTTCTTGGTGCATTTCGCAGATAGCTTGGTGATCTGCCTGTGCCCGAGCCTCATTTATATCTCCCTGTCTCTTTTGCCCGACCATGATGATAGGGAGGAGGACGAGCTGGAGTAAGCTGGAGGAGATAAACATCACGATGCTGGTAAGCTGGTCATTGAAAAATGGGACAATGACTAGGACTATAAAGGCATAGGTACACCACATGGTGGAGACTACCCCGACGACATGCTCGGCCAAGGTCTGGTTGAATGCGTCAAACCTAGCTAGAAGGCTTGGGGTTTGGTTTGGACTTGGGTTCATTATCAGTCTCCATGGTTTTATCTAAGGATGGAACAGGGGCAAGAGATACCTTGAGCTTTTTAACTCGGTGATCGAAGTTCCGTACACGATCATGCAGATCGTCGTTCACTCTAAGCTTTCGGTTGATTTCAACATGGGTCATAGTTACCTCCGATAGTAACTTTCAGATAGACGTTTTGTCGTAAGCTGCGAGTGCTTCGGTGAACGTGTCGTATTCCTGTTCGTCAAACTGAAAGCTAACCACAGGCTCGCTTTCGGAGTCGTGAGAACCGGACACATGCATCTCAATGCCGGTTGGCTTGTCGTGTTCATCTATGCTCCATAGTTGTCTAAACGAATCAAAGCTGTCGCCGAACATAATTGCGGATTTGGTGAATGATCTTGCCGGTACTGTCATGGTGCTACCTCTGTTTCTATACTGCCCACAAACAAGTGGTGCTTAAACTCCTCAATCGCAAAAACGATTTCCTCAACAGTGAAGTTTAGGCTGGCTCGCACGTCGAGAGAGCCAGCTGCGTTGTATCCGATAACAAACACTTTCTCGAATTGATCTCGGGCGCGTTCGAGGACGATGTTTGGGTCTTTGGCTGCATTGCGCGGGTAGAAGTTGACGATCCTCTCACTCACGGTGTTACCTCCGATAATAACTTTTAAAGTAGTGGTATACGCATGGCGGCTCGCATGTCGTCTATGGTTGGATGGAAAGGACTTCATTAGTTGTACCCCTTAAAAAGGCCGCATAGGCCAAACATGATTAAAGATAATTACAATGGCAAATAGAATTATCAATCCACGAGCGATGTCGCCTGATAGCATTTTCATTTATCATTCCTAACGGCGTGATAGACCGAATACGCTTCTAAAAAAGCGTTCACGCTGACGGTGTCGCACCACCACAACTGTCCGTGTCTTGGGTATGACTTGTTTTTTGGCTGTGTCATGGTTTATTCTCCAAATTTTTAAGGTCAAAGATTTGCTCTTTTAGATCATCAATCTGATATTGCTGGTCTTTAAGGGCAAGGATAACTTCCTCGATGAGGTCTGAGTTATTCCAACTTTCTTCTGGATATTTAAGCAGACATTTTAAATGTTCATTGAGTTTTTTAATCAGCTTTGCGGTCATTTAAAATCTCCTCGGATATGAAAAAAGCTTGATCTACAACATTGTTGTAGAACATGATGAGTTTGTTGCACTCGATGACTAGGCCAAGTTCTCGGTCACGAGCATCTGCTAAAGCCTCGTCTTTGCACTCGATGATGCGGTCTTTCTTGGCTAGTTCAGCGCGAAGGCGGATAATTTCCTTGTCCTTTTCTGCGACCTCGTCCGGTGTCAGGACTGGGCAAGCCAGTTCTTCATCTGTGATCTTTATCTCGGCTCCGTCAAGGAAATATTTGACTGTTCCGTCACTCCATACAATAGAGTGAATGACCGCCCATTTGTTGCCGAGTTTTCCCCAATAAAGATCTCCGTCTTTTGCGATGGGCGGCCCATCATGGCTCAGTATGGCTTTAATAAAGAGCTCCGTTGCTTCATCTTCAGTCATTTTATGACTCCAATATGTTGGCTATCTCTTGCCTTCATGGCTTCGGTTATAAAATCCCAGTGCTGGATAATCCAGAAGCCAGATTGATCAACTCTGGTCATATCATACTTGGAAGATGATGTGTGAATTTTGCGAAAAATTTTGAATGCAAATTCCGCATCAAGAGCTTCCTGCAAAGTGGGGAAAACATCATTGGTTGCAGTTTGCCACATGGTAACTTGTTTGGGCGTGGGGGTTTGCTCTGGCATGGGAGTTTCCTTTTTAGGTTTTAGGTTCCAAAAGTCGGAGCAATAGCCCAAGTCGGGGTCATAGGCAAACTCCATGTATGGCTGGCGGCGGTCATCTGGTTTGGTGCCACTGTCAGCGTGGCGATAGCAGAAGGAGCGTGATGGGCAGTAAAGGTTCTGGCACATGGCAATGTCGGGCATTAGAGTCAGTCTCCTTCTGTAAAGGTGCGGGTAATCTCAAGGCAGGTTAAACGATTGGGGCCAGCGATAAAATCAGCGTCTGCCCGATTTTCAAAGGCTCTAACTTCGCCATTTGAATAATAATTTACCCAAAACGTAATCGTGTGAGTTTTTTTGACTTCGATTAGGTCGAAATCGGAATCAACCGCTTCTAAATACATTTTTCCATCGGGCGTGTGTTTAATTTGTATCCATACTCCTTCATCATTTTTAAACGCCCCATGAATGGGATATTTACCGCCATCATCATCGCAATAATTGCGGTATTCCGAGCCATCTCGCAGGGTGTAGGTTTTGTTTTTAAAGTTTAATTTCATGGCTTAATATCCTCCATTGGTAAATAATCTTCGCAATAATCTGCATCTTCCGGCAGATCAAATGAGTAATACAGTTGATATTTTGCATCGGCGATTGCGCCGCTATCTGGGTGCCTGCGGCAAGTCGCAGAGGACGGACACAGGCCACTGTTGCACATTGATATGTCTCTCACATTTGTTATGAAAAAGAAGAAGGCAGACTGCAAAGGTTAAGAGAAGGCCAAAAGTGAAACTGGCTAAGTTCTGCATTAGGGTATCCATGGCTGATAATCCTTAGTTAAAACTTGCTTAGAGGCAGCAAGGGTGAGGCAAGCGTCCTGCTCGAGGGTAAGGAAAGCAGACCTACGGAGATGGGATAAAGCTTTGCGTAGGGCAGAGTCCAGATGATCATCATTGGCTCCTTTGGAGTAAAAGTTGTCGATGTAGAACTGGGATGGGAGGATGTAGTAGGCGAAGTCCCAGCGCACTCGCATGGCAAGGTTTTTGGTGTGAGTATCGGCTAGGGCATTGGCCAAAATGTCTGGCAGAAAATGGATATATCTTTTACCAGCGTTTATTATCTCAAGGTGAGTTTCGTATGGAATTTTCATGGTAGGGCTCCTTGGGGAGGCTAGTAGGCCAGACCTTCTTCTGCCAGAATATCATCATGTATTTTCTCAGACTCCATCATCTCGGCAAGAAGATTGCTAAGGCGCAAGGGGCTAAGTTTGATCTCCCTGATGCCTTCAAGCTTTACAATGTCAATGGTGAGGTCATACTCGGTATGGCATGGGAGCTCATCTCTGCCATTGGAGTGTCCGCGATAGGTAATGTGATAGGAGTATATGACCTCTAGGCTGAGGCCAAGCAAAGTGGTGTAGTAGTACATGGTAAAGCCTCTCCTATCGGTCAAGTTTGGCATCTAAGGCTAGGCCGAAGATATCGGAGATTGTTTTCTCAAGATCATCAATTCGCTTGTCTTGGTGTTTTTTGATAGTATAGAGTTTTAAAATCTTGGTGTGGCAATGGTCATTTTTGGATAGGTGAGGCTCGCCCGTGAGCTCCTTGAAAAATTCCGAAAATTTCTCAAAGTTCTGGGCGATGAGCCTAGTGGCAATTTTCCAATCCTGTTGATCTTGGAGGGAAGGCTCCTCACCATCAGCAGCCAAAGCGGCCATGAGATAAGTATGGAAGGCATATATGTCAGACTCGTCTGAAAGGTCAAGGGGCATTGGCTTGGGCTTTCTCGGCTCGCCTACGGGCGTATAAGCCGTTAAGTTGGTAAAGGATTGTGGTGTGGTGCTTGGCAAAGTAGCGTCCGATGGTGGGCAGGGAGTATTTGTGTTCTCCGTTAGGTAAGATAAATGCCCTGAGGGCTTGGTAAATGGAAAGACGACAGGCATCCAGCGTAGGCTGCCGTCTCCTTGGGCCGAGAACTTCGAAGGGATCAAGAAGCAGGCTTGCCGACTCGGCCATGATAATGGCTTGGGCTGGAAGCGGTATGCGTCTGGCTTTGAAGAGCTCTTTGACTCGAGGAGACGGTTGCATCACTTTGCCTTGGACTTTGGCTTGGGCTTGCCACCCCGAGCCTCGCTCAGGGCTATCGCCACGGCTTGCTTTTGGGGCTTGCCAGCCGAGATCTCCGTCTTAATGTTCTTACTTATAGTCTTGGGCGATGAGCCTTTCTTAAGGGGCATGGGTAGTCCTTTCATGATGAGCCGGAGGCTCGTGGGTGGCCGTAGGCCGTGGGCTGGTTACATGTTTGAAAATCAAACAATGGAACCAGTTTATACCATATAAGGATTGTCCAGAGAACTCTGGCTGGGCGCTTTGGTCAGGATGACAAACTCCGGCTCGGGAAGAAGATGGATGGTGAGGCCAGAAAGCTTGGCTTCGGCCAGAAGAAGGTTGCGAAGTCTGGTGCTTGTAGGGCTCCACTTTTCGCTTGAGACCCAGAGGGTGCGGCTCTTCCTGTCAATCTTGGCCATGATGGTATGGTAAGTCCAGAGATAGTCCGAGGCCAGTATGTTGTGGCAGTTCAGGCTAGAGCTGCGGTTTCGGTCATTGAGGGGGGCGGTGAGCCAGAGGCGGATAAGCTGTGCATTGGTCATGGGATGGGCTCCTTACTTAACTTGCTGAATGATGTGATCTTTGAGAGTGACTTGGGCAAAGAACTCATGTCCAATGCCGGTTATGTGTGGGCGATTGGCGACGACGAGGGTGCCAGTCGGCTTGTACTCTGGGCCGAAAGCTGAAGTCTCTTGGTACTTAAGCTTGGTGCCGATGGACTCTTTGAGAACTTTTTTGGTGGGGTAAACTGCAATGAGGGTCACGGTGGGCTCCTAGTCAAAGATTTGGTTATCGAAAAAGTTTGAGGTGGCATAAAGTGTGCCGAGGGGCTTGCCTTTGAGGGATACCAAGTTACATTTGCTGGGCATCACTCTGCTGGAGCCTTTCTCCCGCCACCACTTTATGGCTCGGTCAAAAGCTTTGCGATAGGCAAAAGGGAGGGCTTCCCTGACCAAGGCGGACGGGGGCTCGTAGGCTTGGCCGAGGTGATAGTCGCCGATGGCGTAGGCTCGCTGGGCGGGGACGGTAACGGCAAGCCGGATAACTCCGTTCTGGTGAAAGGTGAGGGAGTAGGTAAGCTGGCTCATGCCATATCCTCCAGTTCGACTGAGAGTGCCATGGCGGGGGAGAGAATCTCGGTCATCTTTTCACTGTTGGTGGAGTCTCCGATCACGTCAACTCCATTGCCGTAGTGGAGCCAAACCCTGCCTACATACTTGGTGGGGGAGTAAAAGCTCAGGATGTCCTCGTCCGTGGTGGGGATGGCTTGGAGAACCTCCACAAAAGAGATGGATTTCGTGAGAGTTTCTTCCTCTCCGTCAAAAACGCTGATGCTGTAGCCTAGGCCGAGGGCCGTGTGGATGAGCTTGGAAATTATTTTCAGCTCAATTTCGTCATTTGTGAGTCGGTAAGTCATAATAGTGTCCTTGGTGAAAGTTAATGAAAGGAGGGCTGCCCTGCCCAGAGGGCTTGACCCTGCCCGAAGGTTAGTCAGTCAAAAGGCTGGCAAGAAAGTCCATGTTATCCTCAGCTAAGGCCTTAGTCCATGCGTCCTTCTCTGCTCGCTTTGCGTCCAGCTGCGCTTTACGCTCAAGGGCGTCAAGGCTTTGGGCTGCCATTTGCATAGCGGAGGCTTGGGCTTGGGCTGGTGCGCCCTTCGTGCCAAGGCCATAGCGAGCTTCTGTCTCCCGCTGGCGCAAAATGCCGTAGAGAGTCATGAAGCCGCGCTGGGTAGCTTCCAGCTTGATGGTATGGCCGAGGCCTTCGGCCTTGGCGGGGGGAAAGTCCACAATAAGCTGGTGGCCTTCGGTGCGGATGGAGACGGAAGCTGGGTGAGACATAAGATTGCTCTAGCTGAGAGTTAAGAGAAGGGAAAGACATGCCCAGAGGGCTGCCCTGCCCGCAGGCTACTGGTAGATAAATTTGGGTTGAAAGCTGGAGACACGGGCTGCCTCGCAGAGAAGCTTGCGTAGGCGCTTAGGTGCCCGCTTGTTATCAATGGTGAGGGTGCGCTCACGGGGGCAGAGCTTGGCAATCGGGGTGAAATGCCAAAAGAGGTGAAGCTTGGAGACTGAGAGGTCAAGGCTAAGAGCCCTGTCCGCAGACTGGCCGTAGGGCACATGGCCGCGAAGGCCGAGCCAATGGCAAATGTAGGAGAACTCTGGGGGACGAGATGCTGGGTCGATGGGGAGGAGGTCGATTGGATCGGGCTGGTGAAGGGGGACGAGGCGTAAAGCTGGCATGGGGTAAGCTCCTAGGTGAAAGCTGGCAGAGCAAGGGCTCGGCCTGGGGGATAGTATATAGGGATAGGGGGATGGATGCAATCGAGAAGATTTTCCTAGGATAGGAATTTTATCCTAGGAAAGAGGGATGCCAGCTTGACCCTGCCCAGAGGGCTTGACCCTGCCCAGAGGGCTGCCCTGCCCTCAGGCTAAGCCTCTGGCTTTGGCCTCGGGCAACGCCCTCCACAGGGGGCCGAACATGTCGTCCAAGTCTGAAGGAGTCATGTTGAAGGCCAAGGCTTCGGCAAGCTCTGCGTTGGTCACGGATGGAAGGTCTGGGGGGTCTGCCCTGTCCAAAGCCCTGCCCAAGGGGCTGCCCTGCCCGAAGGTAGGGGGCTGGTCTTGGCTGAGGTATTCGGCGGGAACGAGTGCTCCGGTGGAGGTTTTGACTAGGCGAGGGGAAAGCTGAGCAAAGTCTTTGGTTGGGCCCTGCCCGTAAGTCAAGTCGAAGGAGGAGGGGAATGATCCGGCTGGTGGGGACTTGGCGGCTTGCTCCTGCTCGTAGGCCAAGGCGGAGTAGTTGGGCTCAAGGCCGGAGCGCTGCCCTGCTCGCCGTCTCCGCATATACTCCTTTCTCCAAGCATTTGCCTTGTGGCTGGATTGCCAGTGCCGAAGCTCGACGTAGAGGTTCGTGTCTCTGGGGTGCTGGAGAGCCTCGGTCACATACTTGAGCTCCAGGGCGAAGTCGTGAAGGGGCTGGTTTTGGCTGGCCTTGCTTTGGGTCATGGCGCGGGAGGCTGAGGCCCTGACCTCATTTATGAGGTTAAAGTAGGCTTGGCGAAAGGCGAGGCCTTCGTCCAAGACCTGCTTGAGGGTATCTTGTGAAATTCCCATGTTGGGCTCCTTTGGTGGGCTGAAGGGAAAGGCTTAGAAAAAGCCTTAAGGTGGATGGAGGAGGGTGAAAGTTTGGGGCTGGAAAAGTGGGGAGATGGGCGAGGTGAGAGGCTTGAGATCGGGGTAATGGGCGAAGGTTAAGGGTGAAAAAGGTCAAAAACTGAGGGATTTGGGGGAAAAGTGGCTGGGATCACTGGTGATGATCCTGAAAATAGGTGTGTGATTATGGATGTGACATGTTATGTACGCCTATGGTTATTGTTTTGGGCGAAGGAAGTCAAGGCGTGAGGCGCATTTTTCCGAAATTTCTCTAAAAAAAAAATTTAATAAACCAGAGTAACATGGAACACGGACTCAAGGACAGGGACAAGGCATTGGGGGACTGAAAAAAGGATGAAAACTGACGAAGGGACTGGTTCCACGTTTGAAAATCAAGAAGTGGGACGAGTCCCTTGGCCTTCCGACACGAGTCAAAAGCTGGACACATGAAAGAACCATGGGCGTACATATAATGTTAGGTGCACGTTTACTGGCTTATTTTCAGGATCATGAAATGTAACAATGGTTTTGGTAGGGCTGCTTTTGACCTCAAGTTTCTTTTAGGTGCATCACACAAAAGTAAACTGGGCGAAAGTGTTTTGGGGCATCACGCCATAGGACTCGAGGCCATCACCTTGCCCAAAAGCCAGCATCACGCCATCACGCCGAGGGGGCATCACGCCAGCCCATCACGGCGGCTCGAGGCTGGGCGCAAGGAGCTTGGTTGGCGTTTGGCTGGGGCAAAAATGCTGGGGCTGGGATGCTAGCCTAGCTAGCATGTTAGGGCTGCTAGCATGTTAGTTTAGCTAGTATGACTAGGCATGCTAGCATGTTAGTATGACTAGGCTGCTAGCCCTGCTAGGCTGCTAGACTGGCTAGCATGTTAGGGCAGAGGGCAGGCTGGCCAGAGGCAGGGCTGGCCAGAGGGCAGGGCTGGCTGGCTGGCCATAGGGAAGGGCAAAAAGGCCAAGGGAAAGGGCAGGGCATTCTCCTTCTATATATGGGAAGGGAAGGATAGGCAAAAAGGGCAAGGAAGGGCAGGACAGGCCAAGGGCGGGACAAAAGGCCAAGGCCGGAACCAATGCCCTAAAGGGCATTGCCCTGCCCTAGGTGACAGGCCTAGGTGATAGATGGAACCAGTCCCATGACCTGCCCATAGGGCAAGGGCAGAGCAAAAAGGCCGGACAACTGAATGTCCGGCCTAGGCTAATCTTTAGGCTAGCCCTAAAGTGTGTTCTTCACAATCTGGCACGTTGTGCCATCTAGATTGATCCATATTCCTGAGAAGTCGGTAAAGACGTAAACATTGCCAAGGCCTAAGGCAACGGGATGAGAAACTCTAGGCTGGGACAAAAAAACATTCTGGCGCTCGGCCTGAATTATAGCATCCGTGTATTCTGCTGACCAATTCCTTTGGTCAGTCCAAAAAAAGGTCATCATTTTATGAAATTGTGATGCAAGGGACATAAGGGAAACTCCAAAAAAAAAAAAAAGGGGCAGGGATTGCTCCCTGCCCGCATGGTCTCAAAGATCGTTTAAAAGATCGTCAAGCCCTTCATCATCGGACTCAGAGGCCAAGGCCTCGCGCCGTGTGACTTCTTCCGCAATCGCCGTGGCATTTTTCGGCATTGCAGCCCATTTTTCGATGAGAGCCGCAAGCTGTTCTTTATCCTTGGGCAATGTCTTGCCCTTGGCCTTGACCGCAGCTTTGAGCAAGAATGCGGTAACTTCCGCGACCAGCTTGGCCTTGGTGTCTTTACGTGGGCTAGAGGTCCGAATGCCGATTGAACCTTGCTCAATGGCCTCAAGGCGCTGAGACCATAAATCATTGAGCTCAATATCAATTTCAGACTCGCTGAAGCCTTTATCTGCCAAAGCCTTTTTTTGTCCTGCAACACAGTCCTGCATTGACTTAGCAAAGCCATATTGCAGCAGATAGTCAAGAGACGCTGGCGCAAGGTTAGCTGTGTCAAGAGTGAAGGTTTTAAAAGAGAGAGTGGTCATAATAAACTCCTAATTAGGGCACAAGAGCCCTAGGTAACGATGTGAAACACCCAGCCTAAAAAGGCAGACCGAAACGAATGTTCCGATGACCTTTTATTGCATTTTATCGTAAGTGTTGCAAGTCCCTTTTCAATCTTTTTGCAAAAATATTTTAGGGCGAAGGACTGGTTCCACTAAAAAGAAAGGAAGGCCAAGGGCAGGGCAAAAGGGAAGGACAGGCCAAGGGGAAGGCCATGACAGGGAAGGGCAGGACAGGCCAAGGGAAGGCCATGACAGGGCACTATAAGAGGAAAGGACAGGCCAAGGGGAAGGCCAAGGGCAATATGCCCTAAAATGCCCTAGGAAGGCCAAGGGCAGGCTAGAGCTCTTGCCCGCACCTATCGCACCAGCCCAGCCAGAGTTTGCAATTTGTCCCTTTTTCGGTTGAGGAAAGGGCAGGATGCAACTTCAAGCTGTAAGGTAATGGCTGGCCAGAGGGCAGGGCTGGACTGGGATGCTAGGCTGGCTAACAGCCTAGCCCTACTAGCATGCTAGCCCTGCTAGCCAGCCTAGACCTACTAGGTAGCCTAGTCATGCTAGCATGCTAGACCTACTAGGTAGCCTAGTCATATTAACCAGCCTAGCCCTACTAGCATGCCTAGCCATGCTAGCATGCTTGACGATCCTGCTGGCTTGTCGCCAGCTTGAGACGGGGGGACTGGCCGAGTCTAGGGGTCCTCTTTGGCGTTGTCTAGAGCTGTTTTTCTACGACCAAAATTTTACTCGTTCCACCCATGGCACCAGCAAACCTTCGGCCTTGACCTTCGGGCAGGGTAAGGCCGTAGGCCCTCCACCCACCTTTTCCCCTTTCCCCAAAATCCCACGCCACATTCCCCTTGCTTTCTCCTTCCGACTTGACTCAAGGGCAAAAATTTGCCATTCTCGCGGGAACTCAGGGAGGGCGCGGCCTTTCCTCCGCCTAGGAGATTAGAGATGGACATTTTAGATATGCTGGGCGGAGCCCCTTCAGCCAGAGGCCGCAAAGCGGAACCCCTGAGCATGGCCTACCTTCGGGACTTGAACGCTGGCGATGTGGATCAAATTTTGAACCCGCCCGAGCAGGGAGTTACGACTAGGCCGCTGGTGAAGCTGAAAAGCGCCCACCATACCCTTGCCAAGCTTATGGCGGAGGGCATCAAGATGGTAGAGGCCTCGGCCATTACCGGCTACAGCCTAAGCCGGATCTCGATACTCAAAAATGACCCAGCCTTCAATGAACTGGTGCATTATTACTCCCAGCAAAAAGAGCAGATTTATCTGGATGTGCATGAGAGGCTGGCAAAGCTGGGCATGAGCGCGGCGGAGGAACTGCAAGAAAGGCTAGAGGATGATCCGGACTCATTTACAGTTAAGGAACTTAGGGAGGTGATGAGTGATGCCCTGGATCGCAGCTCGGCACCTAGCAAGGGAATGCCCAAGGGCAGCGGGCAGGCCTTCGGTCAGGGTCAATCCTCCGGCCCGATTGTCAACATTCAGTTTATCGGAACTCAGCCCGAGGACTTGGGCGGGACTGGTATGGGCAGGGTCATTGACTTGAATGTTTTAGAAGGGACTACCAAGCCATGACACGGCACATTAGCGGGTTGCTTTGGGCTAGCCAAGGCGAACGGCCCCAAGGACTAACGAAAAGCAAGGCTCAAGGGTCAAAAGCCCTTGGGCTTAGCTACGAAAGGAAGGTCGGCAAGGCGTTGGCTAAGGCACTGGATGATCCGCTTCTTGGCCCTTGGTATTATTTTCTGGATTACTATGGAAAAGGCTATTGCCAGCCGGACGTAGTGTGGCTAGGGCCGGACTACACCTTGGTTTTTGAAGTCAAGCTAACGGATACTCCCGCCGCCCTTACCCAGATACTCAAGCTTTATAAGCCGGTGCTGGAATTAGTCTATGGCAAGCCGGTGCGGGGCGTGGTGGTGACTAAAAACTTGACCAAAGATACCCTCCCCCAGACCTTGACCACGAACTTGGACGATGCCCTTATCTTGGCGCAGGGCACTATTCCAGTTTACCACTGGCTTGGGCTAGGTTCCATGTAATTACCCGTGGGCAGGGCTGTGGGCAGGGGTGCCTTCGGACAGGGCCAAGCTTCCACCTTCTCCATTTTTCTCATCTGGCCTTCGCGAGAGGGCTTGACTGCTGGTGCAAAGCATAGGACTATTTGCACGACCGCCACTAAAGGAGCTCCAAAATGGCAAAAGAAAAAGACATGAATAATGAGAGTGAAGGTTCGCTGCTGAAAGGCGCAATTTCGGCCCTTCAAGCTGAAAATGAAAAAGCGTTCGGTTATCTTCCTCATGACAAGCAAAATCACTCGAAAGAGGAGAAAATGAACAATGGCACTAGGGAAAAATAATTTCTCCCGATACTCGAGCAAGAGTATCAATGTGGAGGAGATTAAAAACGGTTATCTTATTACAAAGACGATTTGTAAGGGAGATGACTACAAGGTGATGAAGGAGTTTTCAGCGACTCCTCCGAAACTGGATATAGAAGAGCCTGATGCAGGGAATAGTTCCCTGCGGGACGCCATGGATACTTTAAGGAGATAATATGAAAAAGATTGCTTTGCTTGCCCTGGCACTTGTGCTGGGTTCTTCCTCAGCCTATGCTGGCGGCACGTTTCCTAACTTCCCAATCGCGGGCGGTTCGGCTTATGGCTGCTCTAGCGTAAACGGCGTACAGACTTGCACAGTTCCTGCTGGCCCAAGCGTGACCGGTAACGAACTGATGCCAGCAGATACCTCCCTGACTGGTGGTCTGTATCCGCAGACTGTGCTTATTCCGCTGAACCAGGTTCGTGCGGCTACTTATGCTCAGTCAACCCCTGTAACTGGTTTTAGCATTACTGTTCCGGCCACGACTACGATTGAGCAGATTACTCCGGCTGGTACGCTCGCCACGGGCACCTTTGTGTTCCCAACGGCAGCAGTGGACGGTCAGCGTTTGCGTATCTTCTCAAGTGCGATTGTTACTGCTTTGACTTTGACTGCGGGCACTGGTCAGACCATTGTCGGTGGTGTGACTGCTTTGGCTGCCAACACCCCAGTTGAATATGTTTACAATCTGAGCACATTGACCTGGTATCGCATCCAGTAAGGAGAAAGCCAATGTTAGGTAAATTTTCAAAAATTTTGCTAGTTTGCCTAGCATTGGCTCCTTCGGGAGCCTTTGCTGCTCCTGATGGAGTGATTAGGCAGAGTGACGCAATTTGTGACCCAAATGCTCCTACCCATTGCCTTGCGCCTACGGCTGGTGGCGGGATGGCAAACTCGACAAAACTAAGTACGGTGGCGGGCAGCACAATTACAACCACAAGCACTTATCAGAGTGTTTTGGCTTCGAATGCTTCCCGCAATGGCTGCACTTTTCAGAACAACGGCACTCATACCATGTATTTGTATCTGGACTCTACTGGTGGCTCTACCCCTCCGTCAGGGAACACCAAGTCAATTAGCTTGACGGCTGGCACCAGTTTTTCTTGCTCGATTGGCGGAAATTTGGTAATTGGGGATGAACTTTGGGCTACCGGCACCAGTGGTGACGCCTATACCGTTATTTCACAATAGGAGGTTTGAATGAAAACTCTTGCGATTGGTTTGGCACTTTTGGCTTTAACGGGATGTTCTGCTGCTCAAATGACCAAATTGGAAGCATTTGGCTCAAATGCGGCAACGGTCATTAAAACCGTGGGTAATGATATTGTGCAGTTTGACTGCTCCAATGCGGAAATTATCTCGGTTATCGCGGCGGATGCGGATGCAAATAAGAAAGTGCAGAAAGCACTGGCAAATAACGCCCAGATTGCTTATGATGCTTGCCCTGCACTTGCAACTGGAACACCAGTAGCCGTGACTTCTACCACGGTTGTTAGCGCCCCTGCGGCGAAGTAATACAAAGGAGCTTGATTTATGAAAAAATTACTTTCACTCCTGACTGGGATTTTTCTCCTAAGTCAGGCTCCCCTTTTGGCTCAAGTTGCCCCTAACCATACAATTCCGGTCAATCGAGGCCCAGGAGTTAGCGGTATGGGTAACTTGGGCCCAGCTGCTTTGGACACTACTTTAGTTGGTGCTGGTAGCGGTTATGACCCTCTTTGGGTAGCGATTACAAGCTGCAATGGCACAAGTACTGCTCTCAATTATGCTACCGGTGGGGTTTTTAGCTGCAATACCGGTGTAGGTAACACTGGTACGGTAAATACTTGGACACAGCCACAGGCATTTTCGGCCTCAATTAGCTCGGCTTCGGCCTCAGGTGCGATTGCATACGGCACACTTCCCTACACTGACACCAATATTTTTGCTTCTTTCAATGCGAATGTGAATAGCTACGATCAGGTAGTGGTGTCAAATAGCAACGCAGGGGCAACGGCTAGCGCGGACTATGTGGTCAGCAACAACCTAGGTACGACCTCGACTTATTTTGGCGATTTTGGTATGAACTCGTCTGGATTTACCGGATCGGGTAGCTGGAATTTGCCCAATGCGGTCTTTTTAACTTCCTCAAACGGGGATTTGACGATTGGAACGATGACTTCCAACGCCATTCACTTTTTCACTAACAGTGGAACTACAGATGCTGGCGGTTTTTCTAGCGCTGGTGTTTTTTCTCTTGGTACTCCTTTGGCCGTAGGCTCGGGTGGTACTGGGGTAGGAACGCTTACCCAGTACGGGCTTCTTTACGGGAACGGCACCAGCGCGGTTGCGGCAACAACAGTCGGAACAGCAGGGCAGCCTTTGCTCAGTGTTGGGGGCAGCTCTGCCCCCGCTTTTGGGACGCTGAACCTTGCCACGACTACTAACGTAACGGGTGCGCTTGGTGCGGCCAACGGCGGCACAGGACTAGCCTCTTACACCATTGGCGATTTGCCTTATGCTTCAGCTTCCACAACAATCAGCAAACTTTCTGACGTGGCTACAGGTTCCGTGCTTGTGTCAGGCGGTGTCGGCGCTGCTCCGGCTTACTCAGCTACCCCTACGGTAACTTCGATTACGGCAGCTACAGTAACTGCTAACACCACGGTAAGCGGCACAGGTTTTACGACTTACTTAGCCTCTCCTCCGGCTATTGGAGGCACAACTGCCGCAGCAGGAACATTTACCGCATTGACCGCTTCGGGTGCTATTGTTCACAACACCACAACGAATAACCAGTCTTATACAACTTCTGGTGCGGGCACAATTACGATTACTAGCGGTACTGCCGGTAGCATCAATAACATGAACATTGGTGCGACTACCGCAGGTACTGGAGCATTTACCACACTATCCGCTTCCAGCACTGTATCCGGTACGGGCTTTAGCACTTACCTTGCTTCGCCTCCGGCCATCGGGGGAACGGCAGCAGCCGCAGGATCGTTTACCACTCTTGGAGCATCAAGTACAGTTACTCTTAGCCCTGCAAACGCCAACGTGGTTCTTTCGCCTACGGGTACGGGTGTTGTTACGATTAGCCCTGCTACAGCGGGTACTATCAACAACGTATCAATAGGAGCTACAACCGCCAGCACAGGCAAGTTTACCACAATCACTGAGACCAACCTGCTTGTAAGCAACGCGGCTCCAACCATATCGTCTGGCTTTGGAACTTCGCCTTCAGTCACAGCCAACAACGGTACAGCGGCGTTCCGCATCAACGTGGGAACAGGTGCTACTGCATCGTCTGGTGTAATTGGTTTGCCAACAGCCACAACTGGGTGGAATTGCTGGGTGCAAGATTTTACAACTCCAGCTACAACTTTTACTAAAGTTTCGGCTAGCACTACAACGACTGTCACAGTTACCAACTACAATACCACAGGTGTTGCAACCGCTTGGGCAGCAAGTGACATTTTGCAAGTTTCTTGCTTTGCTTACTAAGGAAAAACTCAAATGACAGTCTTGACGAAAGCGCAGCTACAAGCTGAATTAGTTTCAAATATCACAACAAATGGGCAAGGCCAGATTACTGGTGCGGTCTTGCAGCAGATGCTCAGTGATATGATAAATTCTATGTCGATTGGCGGAAATACTGCCAATCCTAATCTTAGAACTGTGCTTCAGATAACCGCTGCTGGAACAACTGTAATTCCTAACACTGGCACTGATGTGATTTTGAATGTGGCAGGAACAGTTACGCTGACTATGCCGAATGTGATTGATTTTATCAATAACTCATCGCAAAGCTCGATTGTGATCTCGGATTATGGTAATAATACAGAAACTTATCCAGTTACAATCAATTTTGGCACGTCAGTAGCGGTTAGGGACGTGTGTGAAGGTAATACTTCATGGCAACTTATTGCCGGAACTGTGGAATTTTTTCCAGTTCAGCTAAATTCAACTCAATATGCTTGGTATCGGAGATAAAAATGGCTAAAAATCCTAAAGAAGTTATGACAAAATTGCCAAAAATGAAGATAAAAAGCCCAAAAGAGCCAGAAGGGCAGCTTAATAAAAACTTGAAAGAGTATAATAAAAAAGCCTACAAGAACGAGATTAAAGGCAAAAAAGATTTGTTTTGACTCGTTCCACGTTTGAAAATCAAAGGATGTAACCAGTGGATCAACCTGTAATTCAGTTTCCGGAAAAACTGCAATGCCTTTTTCTCCCTAAGAGATATAAGGTGCTTTATGGAGGTCGAGGCGGGGCAAAAAGTTGGGGTATTGCTAGAGCTTTGCTTCTCCAAGGTCTTGATAAGCCACTGAGAGTTCTTTGTGCTCGTGAATTTCAAAACTCCATGCAGGACTCGGTTCACAAGGTCTTAAGTGACCAAATTGTAAATATGGGTTTAAGTGAGTTTTATGATATTCAAAAAGCAGTTATTAAGGGAGTAGGTAGGGCGGAAGGAACTGAGTTTTCCTTCGAGGGCATCCGGCATAATGTTACTAAGATTAAGTCTTACGAGGGTGTTGACGTTTGCTGGGTAGAAGAAGCCAATCTTATTTCTAAAAACTCATGGGAAGTGCTGATCCCTACCATTCGTAAGGAAGGAAGTGAAATTTGGCTTTCTTTTAACCCAGAGTTGGAAACAGATGAAACTTACCAAAGATTTGTCAAAAATGCCCCACCTAATGCTTTTGTAATCAAAATTTCTTGGCGAGATAATCCTTGGTTTCCGCAGGTTCTCAAGGACGAAATGGATCGACTTAAGGAGCTTGATTATGACTCATACTTAAATGTATGGGAAGGGGAGTGCAAGAAAAATCTTGAAGGTGCAGTTTTTGCTCAAGAACTACGCCAGACCATCAGTGAAAATCGAATTATGAGCGTGCCTTACGACTCGTCTTTTTCTGTTGACACTATCTGGGACTTAGGTTATGGTGACGCCACAACTATCTGGTTTAGGCAAAAGATTGGTTTTGAGTACCGATACATCGACTACTTTGAAGGCAGACAAAAGCCTCTCAGTTATTATCTCCAGATACTTCAAGCCAAAAAATATATCTATGGCATTGACTGGCTTCCCCATGATGCCAAGTCCAAGTCACTTGGTACCGGAATGAGCATTGAAGAGATTTTGCGAAACAATGGCAGGAAAGTTAGGATTGTACCTAAGCTTGCCATCGCCGACAGGATCAATGCGGCTAGAACAATCTTTCCTCAGTGTTATTTTGATAAAGAAAAAACTGAAACTGGAGTAAATGCTCTGATGCACTATCGGTATGCTTTGGTAACTGGCACTACGCGACTTAGCGATGAGCCTTACCATGATTGGGCATCGGATGCTGCTGACTCGTTTTGCTATTCTGGAGTAGTTAGTAGGTATGGAAGTGGAAAGACCGAGGCTAATCCAAAATTGGTAGATCAAGCTACGGGTAAAATGGCAAAGTTTGCTCAGATTTTAATTGGCAATAACACAAGTTGGATGGGGTAGCGCAATGCTAAATATTGATGATGAGAAAATTCTCAAGGAAGCCACTGATAGATTTGAAATTGCTCGTGACTGGCAGTCGCAAGCAGATTTTCGCTTTCTGGAGGACACTAAGTTCTGCAATGGCGACTCATACAACATGTATCAGTGGCCTAGCGATGTGCAGGATTATCGTAAGCTGGACAAAAAGCCAATGCTTACGCTTAATAAAACTCGCCAACATTGCCTTCTCATTGTCAACGATGCCAAGCAGAATAAACCTGGAATTAAAATCTTGCCTAATGGCAATGATGCGACTTATGATGCTGCACAGATGTACAATAGCCTGATGCGAAGAATTGAGTATCAGTCAGATGCCACGACTCATTATGATGCAGCAGTTACAACCATGGTGCAAGGCGGTATAGGCTACTGGCGAGTTTTGACGGCTTATGTGGATGAAAAGTCTTTTAACCAAGACATTTTTATCAAAGGCATTGCTGACCCACTGACTGTTTACCTTGATCCTGATGCTCAGGAGAAGGATAAGTCGGACATGAAGTTTGCCATTATCTTTGACAAGATGAACCGAGAAGAATTTATCAAAAAGCATTCCAAGTACAAGGATGTGTCAAATACTCCGGTGATTGGCGAAGGCTCGCTTTGGCTTAATCAAAATGAAATTATGATGGCGGAGTATTTTACCGTTGAGGAGATTGAAGATACTCTGGTGCATGTGGAGGATGAGGATGGAACACAGCGTGATGAGATGCTTAGTAAACTCAAAGAGCATCTGGACGGAAGCGATGATTTGCTGGATGAATTGCTGGATCATCCTCTTACCAAAACAAGAAAAGTAAAGCGGAAAGAAGTACACTGGTATTTCATTGTCGGTGACAAAATCATGGACAAGAAAGTTTGGCCAGGCTCGACCATTCCGATTGTAGCAGTTATCGGTGAGGAGACAGTGATAGATGGCGTGATGGATCGAAAAGGTCACACTAGAGCCCTCATAGATGCCCAGCGTATGTATAACTACTGGTCAAGCACAGCGGTGGAATATGGAGCATTGCAAACCAAAAGTCCTTGGATTGGGCCAGCCAAGGCCATCGAGGGCTATGAGCAAATTTGGGCGACAGCAAATACTTCCAATCACTCTATTTTGCCTTATAACAATCGAGATGACGAAGGGCAGGATATTCCACCTCCTCAGCGGGTACAACCGCCAGTTAGCGCTCCGGTCGCAATGGAAGGTATGCAAGCTTCGCTTATGGAAATGGCTCTGGTTTCTGGGCAGTATGACAATCAGATTGGAGCACCTGGAAACGAAAGAACAGGCAAAGCCATTAACGAAAGGCAGCGTCAGGGTGATAAAGCTACTTACCACTACATTGATGCAGTTGGTATAGCTATCGCAAGGACAGGCAAGATTATCTTGGAGCTTATTCCGCTGGTTTATGATACTAAGCGAGTGGTGATGGCGATGGGAGAAGATAAAACTTCGCTGGAGATTGAGATTGATCCTACGGCTAAGAAAGCATTTGAAATTAAGCAAAAAGCAAATGAGCAAACTGCAAAACGCATTATGAACCCGAAGATTGGGACTTATGAAGTGCAAGCAGATATTGGCCCAGCTTATGCCACGAAACGTGAAGAAGCTTTCCAAGCCCTAACATTGATTTTAACACAGGCTCCGCAGCTTACTGCTTTGATTGGTGATTTGCTGTTGAAAGCTGGTGATTTTCCAATGGCGCAGGAAGCGGCAGAGCGCCTTCGCCGTATGGTTCCGCCTCAGGCACTTGGCCAAGGCCCAAGTCAGAATGAGCAAATGCTACAACAGCAAGTTCAGCAAATGCAGCAACTGTTGCAGAAGGTTGGTCAGGAATTGGAGATTGCCAAGGTTAAACTTAAAGGCAAGGATGAGATGCGGGATATTGATGTTTATAATGCAGAGACGCAGAGACTCAAGGTGTTAGGTGCTCAAAATCTCGACGTGCATGATAGGCAAATGGCGGCGCAGCAGTTGGCTCATGACATAAGCATGGATCACATGGATCAGATTTGGCAAGCTAATCAAGCGGATTTGGCCATGATGCAAGCTCAAGGGCAAGGGCAGCCGCAAGGTCAGGGTCAACCGCAGCCGCAAGGCCAGCCGCAGCCACAGGGCCAGAGCGCTATGCCAGATTTAAATGGAGTGCGCCAAGCACCAGATGGTAAACACTACGTTCCTGATCCTAATCGGCCAGGAAAATATTTGAGAGTGGAGATGTAAAATGCAGCTAACCCCAGTTGATCATGACCCTTTTGACTCAGTTGATTATTCTGATCCGAGACTTGTTCCAACTGGAACTCCTATGCAAGCATACGGCTCTACCGTGGTTCATCCACAAGCACAGCCTCCAGTTGCTGCCCCTCCACCTTACGATTTTGGTGCAGGGGTAGCTAATGAGTTAGGAAGTGGGATAAGTGCAGCGGCTAAAGGTGCTTGGAATTATTTGACAACCAAGCATGATAATCCGCTAAATTATCCTACACAAGCAATGGGTGCTTTAAAGCTTTTACAAGAGGCTCAAAAAATTCCTGGCCAGACAGTACAGCCTTATGTAGATATTGTTCATGGAGCATATACGAATAATTTTGAAGAAGGTGGTCGTGGTATTGTAGGAGCTGCACTTAATGAAGTTCCATTTGGGGGCGCAATAAAAGCATTAGGTGGGGCTAAACTTGCCGCTATGCTTACCCCTGCATCCAGAACTTGGAGCAGAGAAGCGGCAGCAACCGCCAAAGACATGCTAGCCAGTGGCGCTTCGGCGGATGAAATTGCAAAAGCAACCGGATTGGCATTTAATGCTGAAGGTAAACTTTTTGGGCATATTCCAGAAGATAATACAATTTGGAATTTGGACCCAAACAAAGGGCAAAAAACTTGGAGTGATGTTTACCAAAACCCTGAATTTACCAAAGCATATCCACAGCTTTTAAACAAGCCTTTTGAGTGGAGATATGACTCAAATCCAGGGAATATGGGTACTTATGATACTTCTACAGGTAAAATAACTATGAACCCTAATGGTTATGGTTCTAGTTCTGTGCCTCAATATGTCGATATAATGAGCCATGAGATAAACCACGGAGTACAATCTATCAGTGGTATGCAAAATGGGACTAATACCAAAGATCCAGATTTAATACATTTTGCACAAAATTTGCAAGCTGGAAAAGATGATTTAGCTCAAAAAATGTCAGATAAGCTAGCGCAAGAGCGATCTGATTATTTAAGTGCACAACTAAAAGCTAATCCTAACTTATCAATAATGCAAGCTTTTATTAATTTTGAAAAACAAAATCCTGAAAAATTTGAGTTTTTAGATAAATTACAAAATTTGGATTTTAATAATTTTAGAGTTTATCAAAAAACAGCAGGAGAAGCGGGATCTCGCGGTTTTGGTGAAGATGCTAAAAACGCTTACATGAGACAAGTAAATTCCGCATGGGAGCAAACATTGCCTCCAAATATGTCAAATTTTCAAAAATCTGTTATGGAATATCAAAGGCCGTATAAAAATGTTCCGCCTCAGCAGCCAGTTAATAAAATTATATCAACTCCTAATGAAATACAAACCGGTGATCCATATAGTTCAGATATAAATTTAGTTTTGACTGGAAGAAGCCCACCATTAAATGCCCTAGAGTTAGGATTAACTGATCCTAAAAAAGGGATTGATGTAATCAATAGTTTGCTTTCTACAAAATAAGGAGTTTAAAATGTCCGGACAAAACAACATACATTGCCATTTCCTAGTCAAAAAGACTGCTATGGATATGGCGAGGGAGGTGTATGATATGTACGCTAGCTACTCAAACGAGTTCTACAAAGAGAACAAAAATCAGGAGTCTTATGCCCAGTCATCTTGGCATCTTTTCTTAGAGCCTGCTCGAGCCACATTAGCAAAGTTGCTTACTACTCCGATAGACGAGAGCTTGAAAAATGACATACATCATGCCTTAATCCAAGACAATGCTTTGCGATCTGGGAGAAGTGAGCGCATAGCAAAATTATACGAACGGAGTACCGGACAATGAACTGGAATAAAATTCAGCCCCTTTGGGCACTTGAAGATGGTCAAGGAACTGGCACTGAGCCTTCGGCAGAGCCTTCGGCAGAACCTGAGGTAGAACCTGCTGCTGAGCCTGAGCCAGAGCCCAAACCACAACCTGCTCCAAATGGAGTAGTAAAACGTATTGATCAGCTTACACGCGAAAAATACGAACTTCAGGATCGACTGCAAAAAGCCGAAACTGAACGAGCAAGAATGGAAAGCCAGTTAAAACTTAACAAAGTTCTTAAACTGGATGGAGATCAACCTCCGGTGCCAGCAGATTTAGACGCCGAGATCGAGCGGCGGGCTAAAGAAAAACTTAAAGTTGAAATGGCTCAGCAAGCTGAAGTTGCTTTCAACAATGAGTGTAATAAAATTGCGGCTCAGGGCAAAACTCAGTTTAATGACTTTGATGAGTCCCTTGCTAACATAAATACTCGCCTCGGCGGAATGAGCAGGGAATTTATGGAAGCCTTGATTGAGTCCGGCAAGGGTGCAGAGATTATCAATACCCTTGGTAAAGACTGGGAAAAAGCAACAGAGATTTTAGCTATGCCACCGATCAAGCAAGCGGTGGCCGTAGCAAAACTAGCGGCTCAGTTTGATCGGCCAGCAACTACAGCTTTGTCAAAGGCTCCTGCTCCGATTGAGCCAAAGGTGGGTGGTAGAGCGAAGGCCGAACCAAGACTAGATGACCCAAATTTGTCTATGGCAGAATGGGCTAAACTTCGCAGCCAAACTAGAGGCGGCAAAAAATAGTCGATCATAAGACGTTCTTATGCAAGCTTGACACTAACTGAGGACTCAAGCACCTCATCTTGTTTTTGGTCAATGTCCAAGTTCTTTGACCAGAATTTATCATTTACCAATTAGGAGATTTTAATGTCAAACGCACTTTTAAGCATTAACATGATCACCCGTGAGGCGATCATGCTGTGGCGCAACTCAAACGAGTTTATCCGTAATATCAACATGCAGTATGATGACTCTTTTGCACGTTCTGGCGGCAAAATTGGTCAGGCACTGCGTATCCGTCTGCCGAACGATTATACCGTTCGTACTGGTCCAGCAGCTTCTCCACAGGACACCACTGAAACCAGCACAACCTTGGTTGTGTCTACTCAGAAGGGTGTTGACATTGAGTTTAACTCCGTTGAACGTACAATGACCTTGGATGACTTCTCGGCTCGTGTGCTGGCTCCCATGGTGAACAACCTTGCTGGTGCTGTTGCAGCAGACGTTATGGGCGGCGCTGAAGGTGGTATCTCAAACTTTACAGCAAACTTGGATGCAAGCGGCAACGTTTTGAGCCCTCGTCTTGTGGACTTTTTGACTGCTGGTGCGATTTTGGACTTGCGCTCTGCTCCCCGCAAAGGCCGCAAGATCATCCTCGATCCAATCACCATGGCTCGCAGCGTCAGCACCCTGACCGGCTTGCTTAATCCTTCGGATACGATCTCGAAGCAGTACGAAACTGGCATGATTGAAAAATCTGTCAATTTTGAGTTCTTCATGGATCAGACAGTTATTAAGCACAATACTGGTGCTTTCGTGACTGCTCCGACTGTGGCTGGTGCAAACCAGACTGGCAACAGCTTGACTGTCAGCGCACTGAGCGGCCCGCTCAACATTGGTGACATTATCACCATTGCAAACGTGAACGCAGTCAACCGTATTACCAAGCAAAGCACCATGCAGGCTGCCCAGTTTGTTATTACTGCCGCTGCTGCCACTGGCGCAACTTCACTTTCCATCTACCCAGCAATCGTTCCTCCGATTGGCGGCAACCCAGTTCAGTATCAGACCACAGACTCGTCGCCAGTTAACGGCGCTCAGATCTCAGTTGTGACACCTACTGGCTCCGCTTATCGTAAGAACATTGCGTATGCTCCTGAAGCTGTGACTTTGGCCACTGCTGACCTTGAGTTGCCAAAGGGTGTGCATGAAGCTGCTCGTGAGCAGTTTGATGGGATCTCGATGCGTATGGTGTCGGCTTACAACATCACCAACGACGAGTTTATTACTCGTCTGGACGTTCTTTACGGCTACCTTTGGGTTCGTCCTGAATGGGCAGTTGCCGTGGGTGACGCGATCTAACTTTAGTGTGAGGGGGCTTAGTCCCCCTCTTTTTTACTGCGGAGGCAAAAATGAGTGGTTATAAAGGCGTTTACGCTAAGATAAATTTTCCCCCTTACAAGTTTTCAGAATTTCCAAAAGCAGTTAAAAACTGGGATGGTAAGACTGTTATTGTAAATAATCAGCGAGAAGAACTGGCGCATATTGCATCCCAGCCTGACGCTGAGCCTGATCCGGTTTTGGTGGAAAAGAACAATTTGGCAGAACAGTTGGCAAAACAGACTGTTGAAATGGAAGCAATGAAAAAGCAACTGGCAGATTTGCTGGCTGCTCAAGCACCAAAAGCCGAGGCCAGAGAAATGGTCAAGTTAAAGTGAGGTAAATTATGGCACTTCCAACGGCGACAGCTTTAGACATCATTAACGAAGCTTTTCGTGATGTGGGCATTAAGGGGACTGGTAGAAACCTTACAGCAGAAGATATATCTACTGGGCTGCGCCGTTTGAATTGGCTGATTTCCCAGTGGAACCAGAAAAAAATCTTCATCTACCACATGGTAGAGTTGTCTTTGACCTCCACTGGTGCGCTAAGTTATACTTGCGGACCAGGTGGAGATTTTCCATTTGTAGATGCCCCTAGGAAAATGGACTCGGCTTTTGTCAGACTTATCAATTCCGGTATTCCGGTAGATAGGTCTTTGGGCATTATTCAGTCTAAAGAGGACTATAACCGCATTAGCTTAAAAAGCATGGGCACGATACCAAGCTGGGTTTATCTGGATGAAAATTTTCCAGTTGCTACGGTTTACTTTTGGCCTGTTCCTGTGGCAAATATTTACGAACTTCACATTTCAGTGCCTATGGTACTGGCAACATTTCCCACCCCTGCTACGGCAGTTAGCTTGCCGCCTGAATATTTTGCAGCCCTTCAATATGCTTTAGCGCTTAGGATATGCTCGGCGTATAGGATTGAAGCCAGCAAAGAACTTATTTTCTTGGCAAGGGACGCAGAAAACACGCTTGTAAAAGCAAATTACAAGCAACAGTTGTTGAGGATGCCACAAGGACTTGTTCGTGATGGTGTTTACAACATTTATACAGACAGCTTTAACTAGGAGTAGAGAATATGGTAGCTTCTGCAATTTATAACCCTAATAACTTTGAGAATGGTTATCGTCTGATTGACGGAACCAAGCTTAATGATCGGATTGGTAATCCACTAGCCACAGCACAGTATGGCATTATTGCTACTGCCGGTGGTGGGCAAGCAAATGCGTATCAGCTTAATGCTACGTTTTCTAAAGTAGCAACGGTGGCTACAACTGGAGACAGTGTAATTTTGCCTAAAGCTAATATTGGTGACTCCGGTTCCATTGCAAATGCTGGTGCAAACGCACTTCAGCTTTTTGGTCAGACCGGTGACTTCATAAACTCAACTGCTGGTGCAACCGGTATTTCAGTTGCTTCTGGCAAAAACTTGTATTATTTCTGTGCACAGGCAGGTTACTGGTCAATCGTCTTGTCGGCTTAATAAAGGAGTAGGCTGGTGAAACTTCCTCTTATCGGCGGTAGTTATACTGCAAGATCACTTTTAGCAAATGCCCAAAGGTGCTTGAATTTATATCCTGAGAAGAACCCAGAAGGAGCACCAGCCCCCTACACTTATTATCCAACTCCAGGACTTACAAAACTTGCACAAGGACCATTAGCTGGTTTTCGCGGCCTTTATACGGCTTCGACAGGCCAGCTTTTTGGCGCTCTAGGACCGTATCTTTACTATATTGACTCGTCTTGGGAGTTTATTCAAGTCGGGCAAATAGCGGATTATTTGACTCCAGTGCAAATGAAAGACAATGGCATCAGTTTGGTGCTGGTGGATGGGACAACAGTTGGCTATCAGGTAACTTTGTCTACCTTAGCTTTTTCTACCATTACCGATCCAAATTTTTTGGGCTCAACTCGAATAGATTATTTGGACACTTTCTTGCTGTTTAATCAGCCTGGAACTCCAATTTTTTACTCCTCACTAAGCAATGAGGTGGCATTTGATCCGCTTTACATTGTTTCGAAAACAGGAGGCCCAGATGATATTGTGGGCTTAATTGTGGTGCATGGGGATATATGGCTTCTTGGTACCCAGACAAGTGAGGTCTGGAATGACGTGGGCAATCCTAATTTTCCCTTCGCACAAATTCATGGATCATTGCTAAATCATGGCTGTGCCGCCCCGTATTCGGTGGCTACCTATGACATAATGCTTTTTTGGGTAGGTCAGAACCGATACGGCCAAAAGACTATTATGATGGGTATGCCCTATCGAGCACAAAAAATCTCCACCTTTGCCATGGATGCAGAAATTCAAAATTATTCCACTGTGGCAGATGCGATTGGATTTGTGCTGGAAATTGATGGACATGCCTTTTATCGAGTAAATTTTCCGACAGCAGACAAAACTTGGGTTTACGACATTACAGAGCATCTTTGGCATGAAGAATGTTGGCTGGACAATAATGGTGTAGAGCACAGGCATCGGGCGCAGTGCGGAGTTCAAGCTTATGGAAGTGTGGTAGTAGGGGATTGGCAAACTGGCACTCTCTATCTTTGGGACACCAATAATTACACGGACAATGGAACTCAAATTGTACGGCGCAGAGGTTTCTCTCATATTGTGAACGAGAATAAACGAGTAGTTTATAATCAATTTACAGCCGATGCGGAAGTTGGAACGGAAGTAACTGCATTGGCAGTTGCTCCTGATTTTAACTTGGATTTCAGTGCGGATTTTGGACCAAAAGTGGTGTCAATTCAGCCGACTATGTATCTCAGATTTAGTGATACAAAAGGGGTAACTTGGAGTGATGCAATTGAGCAGACCATAGGGCAAAGTGGGGATTATTTGGAAATTCCAACTTGGTGGAACCTTGGTATGGCTCGAGATCGGGTGTTTGAACTTTTTTGGTCAGTTCCGGCTAAAGTGGCTCTTCAAGGTGCTTTTATTGAAATAACTCCAGGACGTAACTGATGGCAAATACTTTTCCAAACTACAACATGCCATTTACACTTCCCGATGGCACAGTAAATCCACTTTGGAGAAATTTTCTTCAAGGAGTTTACACAGCTACAAATCCAGGGCAACCGACTGTAGTGCAAGCTACCGGCTCCCCTTTAGTTTTTCAACCTAAAAGTGCTGGCACACTTTATGTTATTGGCGGATCAGTTTCTGCATTAACTATTCAGCGTGCCGACACTATTGTGCATACTCAGGCAGCTAATGCCGGATTTCGTATAGCCTTGGGTGATACTGTAACCGTGACTTACAGTGTTGCTCCTACAATGACATTTATGCCAGGATAGAGG
>Ga0316221_1000442_pt1 | contig 54236 bp, 40 predicted proteins | sample TBH18007metaG_FD_206003 | JGI IMG/M metagenome (GOLD analysis project Ga0316221, IMG submission 206003) | Freshwater microbial communities from Trout Bog Lake, Wisconsin, USA - TBH18007 | ecosystem: Environmental > Aquatic > Freshwater > Lake > Hypolimnion/Profundal zone | place: USA: Wisconsin... | reverse complement strand
GCTTCTTGCGCGTGAGCCAACAGCACCCCCGCTTCGCACGTCAGGGTGTCATTATTCCAGTTGCTCTCCCGTATACGGTTCATGCGAGACACATTCAAGATAATGTCGTTGTGGCCCAGGCGTGGAACAGAACCCCCGCAAAGCCCCGTGTTGCCGCCTTGCGGCACAATGCCCACACCAGCCCTAGCACAAGAGCGCACCACTGCGGCCACCTCTGCTGTGTTTGCCGGTTTCACCACGATGGCGGCATTGCCTTGATAGCGACCGCGCCAATCACGATTGTGGGATTCTAGGGCGCTGGCATCGGTCACCAAGCCCTGAGGCCCCACAATGTCCAGCAAGGCGTCAATGAAGGGCATGGTAACGAGACTTGATCTGAGCCACGGTGGCATCAATGAGCTTGCGCGCGATACTCACCGGATGGGGCAATAAAGGCAGTGCGTCCACGGAAAACCAACGCGCATCTTCAATTTCGCTGGGTTGCGGCACCACAATACCCGACTCGTATTCACAGACAAAAGACACCATTAAAGAATGGGGAAAGGGCCAGGGTTGACTGCGAAAGTATTGCAAATCCGTCACAGTAACGCCCACCTCTTCTTGAATTTCACGATGCAAGGCTTCTTCTAGGCTTTCACCGGCTTCACAGAACCCTGCTACGGCACTGTACATACCGGGAGCAAAATGAGGGCTGCGTGCTAACAATATTTCTTGATTGCGCACAATGAGCCCCATGACCACAGGTGCGATGCGAGGGTAAGCGCGCAGCTGACAGGCGGGGCAAATGCGCACCTGTTCATGTTCGGCGTGTTCCATGGGGGTGGCGCAACGACTACAAAATACATGGGTGCGGTCCCAATCTATAATTTGAAAAGCCAAACCCGCAAGAGCCAGTAGTTCGTCATCAATACAACCAAACAGGGTGCGCAGTCCGGTAAAGCGATAACCCGCAGGAGCCAGATAGGCTTCATCCACCTCTACGGCATTTCCGCGATAACGTTGCTGAGGGGTAAGGGGATGGGTGCGCAATGCGTGACGGGATAGCGTGCGCCATGTCTTACCTGAGGGCAGGGTAGGAGCGCTTTCCGAATCGCTCACCAATAATTGCGATCCTTGGAAAATGAACCAGAAAGACTGGGCTGGCATTAACGACCCGTCACAGGAGCTTTGCTGGGAATACCCTCTAAGGTGGCCAACCAAACATCGGCCACTGCATCGCTGGGCGCACGCCAATCACCACGCGGAGAGAGCGATCCACCGGAACCCACTTTGGGTGCATTGGCAATACAGGAGCGCTTAAATTGACTGTCTTCAAAGAAGCGCTGCACGAATACCGCCAACCATTTACGAATGTCGGCCATGCTGTACGCCACACGCTCACCCAAAGGGATATGTGGCCAGTCGCCAAGATTCGCGTCATGCCACGCACACCAGGCGAGAAACGCCACACGGGGCGGGGCGAAGCCAAAGCGCAGCACTTGATAAAGGGTAAAATCTTGTAGCACGTAGGGCCCCACTGTGTCTTGGGTTTTTTGCGTGATTTTTCCACGGGCGGGAATGAGCTCGGGCGTGATGTCGTTTTTTAACACCACATCCAAAATAGCCGACACGGGCTTAGGTGTAATAGGATGCTCCATGAGCCAACGGATTAAATATTGAATCAAGGTTTTGGGTACGCTGGCGTTTACATGGTAATGCGCCATATGATCGCCCACACCGTAAGTGGACCAACCCAAGGCCAACTCGCTTAAGTCACTGGTGCCTACCACTAGGCCACCGTGCAGGTTGGCCAAACGGAATAAGTGACTGGTGCGTTCACCTGCTTGTACATTTTCAAAGGTAATGTCATACACCGGCTGACCCTTGTGAAAAGGATGTCCAATGTCTTTTAACATTTGCATGCAGCTGGGGCGAATGTCTATTTCGCCCGCGCTCACTTTCAAGGCCTTCATCAGTTCATGCGCCAGACTTAATGTTTTGGCGGATGTGGCCAAACCCGGCAAGGTGTAAGCCAAGAGGTTTTTGCGCGGCAACCCTAAGGCGTCTAGCGCATTCACCGCCACCAATAGGGCATGGGTGGAATCCAGTCCCGCAGACACGCCAATGACCAGTTTTTTAAGACCGGTGAATTTGAGGCGCGACACCAAACCCTGCACTTGAATGTTGAACACCTCTTTGCAGCGTTCATCGCGCAAAGCGCCGTTGCTGGGAACATAGGGAAAACGCGCGGGGGGCGTTTTAAGAGGCAGTAAGGCGCTCTTGGGAACGGGCAAATCGAAGGCGATGCGCGTGACATTGAGCAAAGCTGGTTGATAGTGCCGCGCGGAATCGGCAAAGGTGTTCTGGCGCATGCGCTCTTGCTGCAATCGTGCCAAATCAATATCCGCCACAATCAATTGTTCTGTGGCGGCGTAGCGCACAGTCTCCGCTTTAATATCCCCGTAGTCGGCAATCATCCCATGGCCATCCCAAGCCAAGTCGGTGGTGGATTCACCCAAGCCTGCTGCACTGTACACATAGGCAGATAAGCAGCGCGCAGATTGATTGGCCACCAATTGACGTCGGTAGTCGGCTTTTCCCACACTGGCATTAGAGGCGGACGGATTGGCGATCACCGTGGCTCCGGCTAAGGCGGCCAGTGAAGAAGGCGGGATGGGTACCCAGAGGTCTTCGCAAACCTCCAAGGCCATGACGAAGAGTGGTTGATTGCGCGCTTCAAAGAGCAGATGCGTGCCAAAAGGAATAACACCCAGGCCGGGCCAGTGTAGTTCACTATCCAGTAATGTGTCGCTGGAGGCAAAATGGCGCGTTTCGTAATATTCGCGGTAATTGGGCAAGTAGGTTTTGGGCACGATTCCCAAAATAACGCCACCGGAGATAACGGCTGCGCAGTTATAAAGACGACTTTGATGACGCAGTGGTACGCCCACCACAGCGGTGATGGGAATGCTGCCACTGGCGTGCACCACGGCACCCAAGGCCTCCTGTGCGGCGCCCAGCAGAGCCTCTTGATGGAAAAGGTCGTCGCAGCTATACCCCGTAAGGCCTAATTCTGGAAACACCACCAAACAAGCGGATTCTTTTGCTGCGGCTTTCATAAGCGCGATGGTACGGGTGGCGTTCACGCTGGGCTGGGCCACCTGAACCTCAGGCGTCGCCACAGCCACCCGTACAAAGTCGTGGTGATAGAGGTTAAAAAACTGTTGTTTTGTCTTCATTTCAACAGTTTACCGCAAATTACTCATGAGGTAGTTGAGAGGCGTTCCAGCCTCCACCCAAGGCTGTAATCAGTTGCACGCTGGCCACATAGTGCCGGCTGCGCAGACTCACTTCTGTGGTTTTGCTGGTCAGCAAGGTGGTCTGAGCCACAATGACGTTTAAATAACCCACAATACCCGCCTTATATTGGGCCTCTGTCAGGTTAAGCGTTTTATGGGCCGCCACCACTGCTTGATTCTGTACGTGGATTTCGTTCGTGAGAAGAGATGCGGCGGTGAGATTGTCTTCCACGTTTTGGAAGGCTTCCAGTACCACCTCACGGTAGTTGGCCACGGCGCCCTCATAGGCCGCTTCTGCTTGCGTGAGATTGGCGCTGCGTAAGCCACCATCAAAAATGGGCAATGACAGTTGTGGTGAGAAACTCCATGCCGCATTGGGTTGCGTCAGTAATGCGCCCGATGAGTTGTTTTGAAACCCTGTGGCACCACCTAAGGTCAGAGTGGGGAAAAAGGCGGCTTTGGCCACACCGATTTGCGCACTAGCTGCCGCCGCGGCACGCTCGGCCGCAGCAATATCAGGGCGACGTTCCACGATGGCAGAGGGCACGCTAATGGGCAATTGCACGGTATCTGTCCCAAGTGGGGTAGGGGCGATGCTAAAACCAGAAGGGGCCACACCCGTTAAGACCGCAATGGCATGTTCTAACTGGCCACGCTGTACACCCACGTCAATGAGCTGTGCCTCAGCGCCGCGCAACTGACTTTCTGCCTGCAACACGTCGGTTTCTGCCGCAATGCCTGCACTCATTCGACTGTTGGTGAGGTCGAGGTTTTGACGATAGGCTTTCACAGTGTCGGTTAGCAATACGGTAAGCGCGTCATCAGCACGCAACTGAAAATAATCAACAGCCAATTGGCTTTGTAAGGTGAGCCGTGCGGCGGCTAATTGGCTGGCGCTGGCCTGATAGTTGGCCGTATTGGCTTCGATGGTTCTGCGCACAGAACCCCATAAATCAGGCTCCCAACTGGCTTGCGCGTTGAGTAAGAAATTATTGTAGATGCGACCCTGCGCCAAACCAATGGCCCCTCCTGAGGATTTGTTGCGGCTTTCTGCGGCATTGCCATTAAGGGTGGGAAAGAGGCCGGCTTCGGCAGATTGCACCAAGGCGCGTGCTTGACGCAGGGCCGCTTCTTTTTGAGCTAAGGTTTGGTTGGACAGCACCACACGCTCTTCTAATTGATTGAGTTGCGTATCGTTAAATATTTTCCACCAATCCGATGGAATGTCGGCATCTTGAGGTTGGGCCATTTTCCAGCCGGCTGGAATATTAAAAGAAGCCGGATTGGCCACAGCGGGTTTGGCGTAATTAGGACCCATGGCACAACCGGACAGCAGGCTAAGAACGGTCAGAGCCATAACAGACAATGCGAATGATTGATTAATTTTCATGATGCGTTGACCTGACTTGAAGATGAGAAACGGTTAACCCAATAAGTCCGGAATCGGTCCAGATAAATATAGACCACGGGCGTGGTGTAGAGCGTGAGTAATTGGCTAAACAATAATCCACCCACGATGGAAATACCCAAGGGGCGACGCAATTCTCCGCCTTCCCCAAAGCCCAATGCCAAGGGTAGAGCGCCCAGCATGGCGGCCATGGTAGTCATCAAGATGGGGCGAAAACGCAACGAGCAGGCCTGCAGAATGGCGGCTTCAGGAGAAATTTTCAGACGCCGCTCGGCATCAAGAGCGAAGTCAATCATCATGATGGCATTCTTTTTCACAATCCCAATTAACAATATTACGCCAATTAAAGCAATAAGACTGAACTCAACGCCGGTCACCATCAACGCAATTAAAGCACCAACCCCAGCAGAAGGGAGGGTGGAGATAATGGTGATGGGATGAATATAGCTTTCATAGAGAATGCCCAATACCACATACACGGTGAATAAAGCGGCCATAATAAGTAGGGGTTGACTGGATAATGACGCTTGAAACACTTTGGCCGTGCCTTGAAAACCGCCATGTACAGAGGGTGGTACACCCAAGCTGATAAAGGTATTGTCGATGGCTTGTGTGGCTTGACCCAATGACACGCCCTCCGGCAGGTTAAACGTAATGGTACTGGCGGGGAATTGTCCTTGGTGGTTAACAGCCAATGCAGAATTACCGGCAGTGAAATGGGCGATGGCCGAGAGCGGAACAATAGATCCGTTGGCTCCGGGGACATAGGTCTGCGCTAAAATATCTGAGCTTTGCCAATAAGGGGGTGCCGCTTCCATTACCACGTGATATTGATTCAGCGGGTGATAGATGGTAGAAATTTGCCTTTGCCCGAACAAATCATTGAGCACCAGGTCCATGGCTTTTGGGTTTACGCCTAAGCGGGCGGCGCTATCGCGATCTAAGGTAACCCACACATCAATGCCCTTATCTTGCTGATCGGTATTCACATCTACCAATTGCGGTAATTTGGTTAGGGCGGTACGAATTTTAGGCTCCCATATGCGCAACTCCTCCAAGTCATTGGCTTGCAAAGTGTACTGGTACTGCGCGTTGCCCATGCGCCCGCCAAAACGAATGTCTTGCACGGACTGAAAATACAGAGAGGAACCGGTTACGCGCATCATGCTTTTTCGCAACCGCGCAATCACTTGATCGGAAGACACGTCCCGTTCTTTAAGGGGTTTTAACACCACAAACACATTGGCCGCATTGCGCGCTTCACCACCCGTAAAACCAATGACGTCTTGCACGGCGGGATCAACCCGACATAGATTAATGTATTGCGTGAGCTTTTCCCGCATGGCTTGAAAGGAGATGCTCTGATCGGCCTGTACGCGTCCAATTAAGCGTCCGGTATCTTGTTGTGGAAAAAACCCCTTGGGGACGATAACGTATAAATAAATGTTCAATCCAATGGTGCATAATAAAACGAACATAACCCAACGCCGATGAGTCACTGCCCATTTAAGCGAGCGCTCATAATGCAGATGCAAATGGTCCAAACGGGACAATTGACGAGAAAACCAATTGGGCGTTTTTTGTGCAGGCGCTTTCTTTTTGAGAAGCCAGGCACACATCATAGGCGTGGTGGTCAGTGAAACAATCAACGACACCAACACCGCCACGGACAGCACTACAGCAAACTCACGGAACATTCGTCCCACCAACCCCCCCATCAGCAACAAGGGAACGAATACCGCCACCAGAGACAGGCTAATAGAGATGACCGTAAAACTCACTTCACGAGCCCCCTGAATGGCCGCCTGCATGGGCGGCACTCCTTTTTCAATATGACGTGAAATATTCTCCAGCATCACAATGGCGTCATCCACCACAAATCCTGTGGCCACTGTAAGCGCCATGAGCGATAGATTGTTGATGCTGAAATGGCACAGATACATCACGCCAAAAGTTCCAATCAAAGAAACCGGTACCACCACGCTGGGGATTAGGGTGGCGCGGCCTTCGCGCAAAAATAAGAACACCACCAGAATGACCAGAGCCACAGAAATAGCCAGAGTGCGTTCTACTTCAGACAATGACCCACGAATAGTCGGTGTGCGATCCAATACCACATTCATATCAATAGCAGCAGGGATGGAGGCTCTCAATTGGGGCATCAAGGCGGTAACGCGATCCACCGTATCAATAATATTGGCATTGGGTTGTCGGTTAATAATCAGCAGAATGGCACGCTTGCCGTTGGCAATTCCCAAATTACGGACGTCTTGCACTGAATCCGTTACTTCTGCCACGTCCGACAAGCGTACGGGTGCGCCTTTATTCCAAGACACAATTAAGTTGCGGTAATCGGCCGCATGCATGGCTTGGTCGTTGTTTTCTATTTGCCAGCGCTGTACGCTATTTTCAATAAACCCTTTGGGGCGATTGGTATTGCTGCTGGCAATGGCAATGCGTACGGTTTCAATACCCAACCCGTAGCGATTCAAAGAGGGTGGGCTAAGCTCAATGCGCACAGCGGGCAATGAACTGCCACCCACGGTGACTTGACCCACGCCTTCTACCTGGGATAAGCGTTGCGACACCACTGTAGAGGCCGAGTCATACACCTCACCTGGGGTGAGTGTGTCGGAGGTAAGGGCCAGAATAAGGATGGGGGCATCGGCTGGGTTTACTTTCCGATAAATGGGGTTAGTGGGCAACCCCGTAGGCAGGAGAGAAGCGGCAGCATTAATGGCGGCTTGCACATCGCGGACCGCGCCATCGATGTTGCGGTCCAAACTAAACAACAGGCTTAAACGGGTTTGTCCCGCTGCACTGCTGGAGGTGACTTCTTCCAACCCCGCAATGCGTCCTACGGTGCGCTCCAGAGGTGTGGCCACCGTGGCCGCCATGGTCTCGGGGCTGGCCCCCGGCAGGCTGACTTGCACATTCACCGCTGGGAAATCCACCTGAGGCAAAGGAGATACAGGTAGTAATTTGAAAGCAACCAGCCCCGACAGGGCAATGGCTGCGGTGAGTAGCGTGGTGGCTACCGGCCGCTGAATAAAAATACCGGTAAAGCTCATGGTGTTTGTGGACGAGAAGCCAAACGGTCCATTGCCAGATAGACGACTGGAGTAGTGAAGAGAGTAAGCAATTGGCTGACCAGTAACCCACCCACCATGGCCAACCCTAGGGGGTGACGCAATTCGGAACCCACACCCGCGCCCAACATGAGAGGTAAGGCGGCGAAGAGTGCAGCGAATGTAGTCATTAGGATTGGGCGCAAGCGCAACAAACAGGCTTGGCGTATAGCATCATGAGGCGTTAGTCCTTGATTGCGTTGCGCATCCAGGGCGAAATCAATCATCATAATGGCATTCTTTTTTACAATGCCAATCAGCAAGATAATGCCGATAATGCCCAACACCCCTAAGTCATTGCCCGAAATAGCCAAGGCCAATAAAGCCCCCACGCCGGCTGAGGGCAATGTGGAGAGAATGGTGATGGGGTGAATATAGCTTTCATACAAAACACCCAACACGATGTACATGGTGACAATGGCTGCCAAAATAAGAAGCAAGGTGCTGGACAGTGATTTTTCGTAAGCCCGCGCCGCCCCTTGGAAATGGGTTTCAATACTAATGGGCATACTCAACGTTTGTTGGGCAAGACGGATAGCCTCTACGGCTTGACCCAAGGATACGCCGTTGGTTAAATTAAACGATAAGGTGGCGGAAGGAAATTGCCCCAAGTGGGTGATGGAAAGGGGACCTGCGCGCTCTGAGAAATGTGCCACTGCACTTAAAGGCACCTGCGTATCGTTAGTCCCCGACACATAAATACCGTTGAGCTGCTCTGGGTTTTGGCGAAAATCAGGATGCAGTTCCAGCACCACGCGGTATTGATTGGACTGGGTGAAGATGGTGGAGACCAGACGTTGTCCGTAGGCATCATAGAGGGCTTGGTCAATGGCGTTGGTGGTGACCCCTAAACGGGCAGCGTTATCGCGATCAATGTCGATGTATACCCGCAAACCTTGATTTTGCAGGTCGCTGGCCACATCTTTTAGCTGAGGGAGGGTACGCAATTTATCCACTAACTTAGGCGCCCACTCTTGAATGTCTTCAGGTTTTGGGCTGCCCAACGTAAATTGATACTGGGTGCGACTGACATTGTCCTCAATGGTTAAGTCTTGCACCGGTTGCAAATAAACGTCCATCCCTTCAACGTTCCACAACGATTTTTGCAGTCGGTTAATAACCCCTGTGGCAGAAATACGACCATCACGTTCGTTTAAGGGTTTTAAATTAATCAGTAAGCGGCCTGAGTTAATGGTGGTGTTAACACCATCCACGCCAATGAAAGAGGATAGGCTTTCTACCGCCGGATCTTTGAGAATGGACTCTGCCACCTTCTGCTGGCGCGTCACCATGCCTTGAAAAGATACTTTTTGTGGAGCGTCTGTGATGGCTTGGATGATGCCTGTATCTTGTACCGGAAAAAACCCTTTGGGGATAAACACGTACAGCAGGGCTGTTAACAGCAAAGTGCCCAAGGCCACCCATAGTGTGGCGCGTTGGCGCAGCAACACCCAATCCAGCGCCTTGGCATAACGGGCAATAAGGTCCTCTTGAAATTGATGCATGCGCACCAACCAAGGATGGGTGTGGGCGTCGCTGGACTCTTTTCGCAAAATGCGTGCGCACATCATGGGCGTGAGGGTTAAGGAGACAGCAGCCGATATGAGAATGGCAACGGCCAAGGTAATAGCAAATTCGCGGAATAATCGACCAATCACATCCGACATAAAAAGCAATGGGATGAGTACAGCGATTAGTGAGATGGTGAGAGAAATAATGGTAAAACCAATTTGGCGCGACCCTTTTAACGCTGCCTGCATAGGGGTTTCCCCTTGCTCTAAATAGCGCGCTATGTTTTCAATCATCACAATGGCGTCATCCACCACAAAGCCCGTAGCAATAGTGAGGGCCATCAGGGTTAAATTGTTGATGCTGAAATTGGCCAGGTACATGATGCCCAATGTGCCAATCAAGGATACAGGGACAGCCACGCTGGGAATAATGGTGGCCGGCAAATTGCGTAAGAAAATAAAAATGACCATGACCACCAAGCCGACAGCCAACATCATTTCAAACTCGATGTCATGCACCGAGGCGCGAATGGTGGTGGTGCGGTCCGTGAGCAAGGTCACTTCCATAGACTCAGGAAGGGTCTGGCGAATTTGTGGCAGCAAGGCTTTTACACGATCGGACACCTCAATCACATTGGCACCGGGTTGGCGTTGAATATTGAGAATCACGGCAGGGGTATTGTTTTTCCAAGCGGCTAAGCGCACATCTTCAGCGCTCTCCACCACAGTGGCGATATCGCCCAAACGAACGGGTGCGCCATTTACGAATGCCACCACCATTTTTTGATAATCGTCAGCCGTACGGATTTGGTCGTTGGCGTCGATAACGGCCGCGCGTTCAGGGCCATCAAAACTACCTTTGGCCATGTTGATGTTGTTGTTAGAAATGGCTGTGCGGACGTCCTCCAAACCCAGCTTGCGTGTGGCCAAGGCGGCAGGGTTTATTTGAATACGTACAGCTGGGCGTTGACCGCCGGCAATACTGACCATGCCCACACCCGGCAACTGCGATATTTTTCCAGCCAAGCGCGTATCCACCCAATCCTCTAGGCGAGGCAATGTTAAGGTTTTAGACGTAACGGCTAAAGTAAGAATGGGGGCGTCTGCAGGGTTCACCTTGCTATAAATCGGTGGCATGGGTAAATCAACTGGCAAAAATGTACCGGCGGCATTAATGGCGGCCTGCACCTGTTGTTCGGCCACGTCGATAGGAAGGTTTAGGGCAAACTGTAAGGTAATAATGGAGGCGCCACCGGAGCTGGTGGAAATCATCTGGTTTAAGCCCGGCATCTGACCAAACTGACGCTCAAGAGGGGCCGTGATGGCCGAGGTGGTGACCTCAGGCCCGGCGCCAGGATAGAGCGTAATCACTTCAATGGTGGGGTAATCCACTTCTGGCAATGCGGAGAGCGGAAGAAAACGCCAAGAAATAAGCCCTGATAAAACGATCGCCAGCATCAGTAACGAAGTGGCGACAGGCCTCTCAATAAACAGGCGCGATAAGTTCAAGGTGCAGGCCGTTTATGTTCAGGCGTTGCTGGAGCGGGGGGCGTGGCACTGCTGCGGTTGGTGACTGTGACCGTAGCCCCTTCGCGCAAATTATCCACCCCATCCACCACCACCATGTCACCGGCAGTGAGGCCTTCGCGAATGGCGATCAGGTTGCCATCTTTTTGGCCGATGATGAGTTTACGCACGGATACCACTTGCTGATCATTAACCACATACGCGTATGGGCCATTACTGCCCTGCTGCACACCCGACGTGGGGATCACAATCGCATTCTTGATGGTGTCCAGGTGCATGCGCGCATTAACGAATTGATTGGGAAATAAGCTGCCATCTTGATTTGTAAAATGGGCGCGCAGTTTTACCATCCCCGTAGTAGGGTCCACTAAGTTATCCAAAGCAATTAAGCTGCCTGAAGCCAGGCGATTGGCATTGGCACGATCCCAGGCCTCCACTTCCATTGCCTTTACCTCCTTCATCTTCTTGATGATGGCGGGTAGGTTGTCTTGAGGCAATGGAAAAATAACCGTGATGGGTGACAATTGCGTTAACACCACAATCCCTGTGGTGGCGTTGGCTTGAATAATGTTGCCCGGATCCACTTGACGCAAGCCTAAGCGTCCTGAAACGGGTGCGGTAATGCGGCAGTAAGTCAGCTGCAGGCGCGCATTGTCCACTTGCGATTGATCGGAGAACACGGATGCTACATATTGGTCTACTAACGATACCTGAGTGTCCAATTGTTGCTGTGGGATAGCGTTTTGGGCGGCCAATGTTTTGTAGCGCTCCACGTCCAGCCGAGCGTTTTTTAATAACGCCTCATCACGGGCTTTCTGTCCTTGGGCTTGTTCTAACTGTACCTGGTAAGGACGTGGGTCAATTTCGGCCAATAGGTCACCGGCCTTTACAATTTGCCCTTCATGAAAATGAATTTTCATGAGTTGACCATCCACGCGTGATTGAATGGTGATGGTGGCCATGGAAGTAACAGTTCCCAAACCGGTTACCCATACCGACAAGTCTTGCACATGCGCAGCGGCGGTCAGCACAGGAGGCAGTGGGCGGCCGGCGCTTGGTTTAACCCCTGCGTTGTTGGTGGCAGGGGTGGCCTCACGGTAGCGCAGGGCGTAAAAAGCACCTGCCACTGTAACAACCAATATGAGCAACAAAAGTTTTCGGCGTGTTTGCCAAAGAGAGCAAAGAAATTTTTTCATTGTGGACCTGTGGGTGCTGCTGAAAAATGAAAATCTTGTGCCAGAGTGGGGGCGGGCAATTGAAACGCTACCGGACCATCGGGTTCGGCATGAATAAACTGATGGGCGTAGGCATCATCAGAGTGAATAAGCGCGTCTGGCGTGCCTTGTGCGGCCACACGCCCGTCCGCCAACAAAAAGATTTCATCAACAACCTTTAAGGATTCACTGACATCATAGGTCACCAAAATAGAAGTGACACCAATCGAATCATTGAGTTCGCGAATCAGTCTGGCCACAGCATTTAATGAAATGGGGTCTAATCCAGCGAAGGGTTCGTCATAAAGGGTGAGGGTGGGGTCCATGGCAATGGCACGGGCCAAACAGACGCGACGGTTCATGCCTCCAGAGAGTTCCGTGGGAAATAGGTCGCGTGCACCACGCAACCCCACAGCCTCTAACTTCATGAACACCAGATCCTTGATGATGCGCTCAGGCAATTGGGTGTGCTCGCGCAATGGAAAAGCAATGTTGTCGAATACAGTGAGGTCGCTGAAGAGGCCACCTTGCTGAAACATCATGCCCATTTCGCGGCGCATGGCATATAAATCACGATCGTTCATTTCATGGACCACACGTCCTCGAAAGCGCACCGCGCCTTGTGTGGGACGCAATTGACCGCCTATTAGGCGCAATAACGTGGTCTTGCCACAGCCACTGGTGCCCAATATGGCCGACACTTTTCCCTCAGCCAAGGTTAAGGAGACACCAGAAAGTATGGCCCTTGAACCATAATAAAAGTGGAGGTTATCTAATTCAAGAAGGGGTGTGGCCATAAATTATTCTGAAATCATCTTAACAACTGTGCATCGTAGCCTGCATGGGTGTGTACTGGCAAGCCGGCTACCCCCTCTATTGTAAGAAACTATCACGAAAATCAGGTGCTTGGCACTTTACTGAGGGGGGTGTAAACTGGGGCGTTGCATATCTTATTAATCTTTTTAGGCCTCCATTTCGAATTAAATGGGTACCCTTACAGCCCACGGCGTGCAACCCGAGGCGACCCCCGATAGTCTGAACCTGCCCCCCCACCAGTTTGAGCTGCTTCAACTGGTATCGCTTTCGTACGTCCCTATTACCAAAGGACAATTGCTGCAATGCCTAGAAGCAGCCCTTTGTCGGGACGCAGAGGACAAACCCTGGACTTTAACCACCTTAAGTGGCACTGTGGAGGCCTTGACCGCCCAAGGCTCTTTGGTGCCCCAAGGGCCGCGGGTAGGTTGTGAACCCCTGCTGGCTGAACGGGTGGCTCGCGCCTTGGTTGGAGCGCCCCGTTGCCAACCCCTGATGGATGCGATTCGCAGTGTCTTTAAAATTGCCGACTACCGCTATGGGTATTTTGTCCGTCAGTTTCCCGAAGGGGTACGGGATCTGCGTTTGGCTCTTTACTCAGGCCACTATGAAGATTTCACCAAATTAGCCCAAACCATTCAAAGCTATTTTTCAGTGGAATGGCGCACACGCAACCCTTACCTGACCATTTTTGACAACCCCTTTCAACCCGAACAGTTCGATGCGTTACCCACAGAAATATCTTTGCCTGTGGCGGCCACCTTAATGGCGGTGCGGGTGAATCGTTTGGATTCTTGTGCGGGCCCTATGTCTTGGTTGCGCGAACGCGCGGCCAACGCCCGCGAAGAGCAGCGCAGTTGGTTTGCAGCCATTTTGTGTGAACCCATGGTGATGCGCGGTCATATTGACGATGCGCTGATTTTAGCCAAGGGTAAGGCCGTACAAAACAATACGCCTGTGGCAGGTTTGGTGCATGTGCTGCGTGGTCAAATGGATGATGCGTTAAAGATTTTCGACGCCCTATTGAAAGACAGCAAGAAAACTCAGGACCTACGCAAAGCCGGTATGGCCGGTTTAAGCGGTGCCGCTTATGTGATAGCCCTCATTGCCAGCGGCGACCCCAAGCGCCTAGAACGTGCCTCTGCCCATATTGCCGCTGTCATGAAAAGCGGCTCACCCATTCTGCCGGTCTTTGCCTGCTTGGGCCATGCGGCACGGGCCACTCAATCTGTAGACGCGCTACCCCATGAAGAACGCAGCGAGGTTTCGGATAAAGATCTGCTGAGCATTTTATTCCGCTCATTGGCCAACTGGTGGGTGGATGGCGCAGGGGAGCGCATTGATCGCGATCGATTGCGAGATTTAGAAACCAAAGCCGAAGCGCAAGGCTATCGCTGGGTAGCGGCTGAGGCCTTAGAACTGTTGGGACGTATGGATTCGTCCATAGCGGCTGAACGTGCTGAAAAACTGCATTATGAGTTGGGCACCAAACCATTAACGGATGTTATTCGTCGCCAGCCCTTATGGGAGCGGGCGCTAGGAGCCCTAGATCGCTTGGGGGGTGAGTTCTCTAGCTCCACGCCACCACCACGAAATGTGCGCTTTGTCTGGCACTTAACCTACGACCCAGAACAATCACAGTGTTTGATAGAGGCGCGTGAACAACGCCGCAATGCCAATCAATGGGGGCAGGGCAAGGCCGTCACCTTAAGTCGTTTACAAGGGTCACAGCAAGAATTAGAAGGGTTAACCGACCAAGACCGATCTGCCATTGCGCAGATTCGCCTGGCGGATATGGGCAAGAAGAGCACCGAAAAACGCATCGATTGCCTCGCGGCATTGGCTCAACTGGCCGGCCACCCGTTGCTGTTTTGGGCACAGGAACCCGATCGCCCGGTAGAGGTGTCCGTGGGTCAACCGGAAGTATCGATCTTGCGTGAACGCAATCAATTGCGTGTGGCCATCACGCCCAATTTAACTGAAGACGAACGCTATCACTTGGTGCGCGAATCACGTCACCGACTGCGCATTATTGAGGTGACCCCAGACCAAGACCGGGCCCTAAAAATATTGGGGTGTGAGGGGTTGGTGTTGCCCAAGGCCGCTGAAGAACGTGTACAAAAATCTGTGGCGGGTTTGGCCCTACGTTTTGCCGTGCGCTCGGACATTGGTGGCGGCAATGTTGAAGTGAGTGAAGCGGAACCGCAAATTTATGCATTACTCTCACCCACGGCCACGGGATTACAAGTGGAATTGGTGGTGCAACCTGAGGGAGATAATGGCTTGCCCTACACGCCTGGTGTGGGACCTGAATATGTGGGGCAAGTAGTGCCGGACGAATTAATTCAGCATCAAGTAAGGCGCAATCTTCGCCAAGAAAAAACGGCAGCCGATGAGATTTGGGCCATATGCCAACCCTGGATTCGTGCCGCTGATTACGTCTATCATGGCTTCAGCCTAAACCCTGCCACGGCCTGTGAAATGCTTTTAGCCCTGCGCGATAAAGGGGATGCCGTAAAAATGCGCTGGCCGGAAGGCGAAACCATTAAGATTCGTGGTGAAGTGGACGCCAGCCAATTATCGCTACAGGTCTCCTCACAAGGAGATTGGTTGGGCGTATCGGGCAATTTGGTGGTGGATGCCCATACGGTGGTGGAACTAAAAGCCTTATTAGAAGCAGCTTCCACTCCAGGGACGCGCTTTGTGGCCTTAAAAGACGGTCAGTACTTGGCCTTGAGCGAGCAACTCTTAAAGCGTGTGCGTGAACTGGGTGGGTTATCAGAACAGCATGCCGATTTACTGCGTATTCACTCTTTGGCGGCCACGCAATTGTCCTCTGTGGTGGATGAAAATACAGAAACCCACACCGACCCTGGTTGGCGCGCCTTATTGGAAAAACGCGACGCACTGTCTGTGTGGAGCCCTGAACTACCCAAAGAATTAAATGCTGAATTGCGCGATTATCAATTGGCCGGTTTTGAATGGTTGGCTCGTCACGCGCATTCCGGCGCCGGAGCTTGCTTGGCTGATGATATGGGTTTGGGTAAAACCGTACAGACTCTGGCTTTGTTGTTGCATCGTGCACCAGAAGGCCCCGCTTTGGTGGTGGCCCCCACTTCCGTGTGCGGCAACTGGGAGGCCGAAGCACAGCGTTTTGCGCCCGCATTGAAAGTACGTTGGTTAGGCAATGGGCCACGCGATCGAAACTTTATGGATGCATGTCCCGGCGATCTCATCATCATGAGCTACACCTTATTCCAACAAGAAGCGGAACTCCTGTCTAGTAAGGAATGGGCTACAGTAGTATTGGACGAGGCGCAGGCCATCAAGAACGCTGGCACCAAGCGCTCGCAAGCGGCTATGAAACTAAAATGCAAATTCCGCCTAATCACCACCGGCACTCCTATTGAAAATCACTTGGGTGAATTGTGGAATTTGTTCCGCTTCATTAATCCCGGGCTTTTGGGTTCGCTGGATTCTTTTACGGAACGCTTCGCCATTCCGATTGAAAAAAATGCCGATAGCGACGCGCGGGAGCGTTTACGCCGTCTCATCCAGCCCTTTATATTGCGTCGTACCAAGTCGCAAGTGCTCTCCGAATTACCACCGCGCACCGAAGTCACGTTAACTTTAGATTTCAGCCCCGAGGAACGCGCCATGTACGAAGCGGTGCGCCAACAGGCTTTGCAGAGCGCCACCGTAGAAGGCGAAGATCAACCCAACCGCATTCGCGTGTTGGCCGGCATCATGAAGCTGCGCCGCGCCTGCTGCCATGGTTCTTTGGTGATTCCCGATCGTGAATGGATGGCCGGTAAGATTTCAACCCTTATGGAAATTATGCTGGACTTGCGTGAAAGCGGTCACCGCGCGTTGGTATTCAGTCAGTTTGTGGATTTCTTGGACATCATGCGCGAAGCGTTTAACGAGCATGGCATCACCTATCAGTATTTGGATGGCTCAACCCCTTCACAAGAACGCGGCAAGCGTGTAAAAGCCTTCCAAGACGGTGAGGGTGATTTATTCCTGATCAGCTTGAAAGCGGGTGGGGTAGGTCTTAACCTAACGGCGGCCGATTACGTTATTCATATGGACCCCTGGTGGAATCCGGCGGTGGAAGACCAAGCCTCCGATCGCGCCCACCGTATAGGTCAAACACGACCCGTAACCGTGTACCGCCTCATTTTCCGCGACACTATTGAAGAGAAAATTGTGGCGTTACATGAACGCAAGCGCAATTTGGCCGATTCACTATTGGAAGGGGCAGGTGAAGTGAGCACCATCACCACAGAAGAATTGTTGGGCTTGCTGCAAGAAGAAAATGGCGGTGCATCTGCTGCTGCCGTGACAACTGAGGCTGAGTAGCCGCACCGCCGGCGCCACGCCCGCTGCCTGAGCGAGCGTGTGAACTTAAGTTTATCCCATCAATGGTTTGTAGCGAATACGGTGAGGGCGAGCCCCTTCTTCACCCAAACGTTTCTTCTTATCGGCTTCGTACTCTTGGTAGTTGCCTGAAAAGAACACCACTTGTGAATCACCTTCAAAAGCCAAAATATGCGTGGCCACGCGGTCCAAAAACCAGCGATCATGAGAAATCACCATGATGGAGCCGGCAAATTCTAAAAGCGCGTCTTCTAGAGCGCGCAAGGTTTCCACATCTAAGTCGTTAGAAGGTTCATCAAGCAGCAACACGTTGCCGCCTTTAATTAATGTTTTGGCCAGATGCAAACGACCGCGTTCACCGCCGGATAAATTGCCCACCACTTTTTGCTGATCAGAGCCTTTAAAATTAAAGCGGCCAATGTACGCCCGTGAAGGGGTTTCGTATTTGCCCACGGTGAGGATATCCATCCCGCCAGAAATTTCTTCCCACACGGTTTTCTTATTGTCTAAGGCATCGCGAGACTGGTCCACGAAGGCCAAGTTCACGGTACTGCCAATCACAATCTCACCGCTGTCGGGTGTGTCCTGACCCACAATCATGCGAAAGAGGGTGGATTTACCTGCGCCATTGGGACCGATAATCCCCACGATGGCACCAGGAGGAATAGTGAAATTGACCTTATCCAGCAGCAATTTGTCACCAAAAGCCTTGGACACATCTTTAAATTCAATCACCGATCCGCCCAGCCGCTCGCCAGCAGGGATAAAGATTTCTTGGGTTTCATTGCGCTTCTGGTATTCCTGCGAACTCAATTCATCAAAGCGCGCCAAGCGCGCCTTGGATTTGGCCTGACGGCCCTTGGGGTTTTGCCGCACCCACTCCAATTCTTTTTGCAGGGCTTTCTGACGAGCAGACTCCTGCGAATCTTCTTGGGATAAGCGTTCTTGCTTCTGCTCCAGCCATGAGCTGTAATTGCCCTTCCAGGGAATACCATGACCACGATCCAATTCCAAAATCCATTCTGCGGCGTTGTCTAAGAAATAGCGATCATGGGTAACGGCCACCACGGTGCCGGAGAAGCGTTGCAAAAATTGCTCCAGCCAATCCACGCTTTCGGCATCCAAATGGTTGGTGGGTTCGTCCAGCAATAACATATCGGGTTTGGATAGCAGCAGCCGGCATAAGGCCACGCGGCGCTTTTCACCACCCGATAGATTGCCAATAACAGCATCCCATTCAGGCAAACGCAGGGCATCAGCAGCCACCTCCATTTGGAGTTCTGCGCTATGGCCGTCTGCTGCGCTAATGATGGCCTCTAGACGCGCTTGCTCAGTGGCTAGCGCATCAAAATCCGCTTCAGGTTCTGCGTAGGCGGCATACACGGACTCCAACGCCTTGCGAGCGGTCATGACCTCACCCAACCCTTCTTCCACCGCTTGACGAACGGTGTTCTTGGGGTCCATCTGGGGCTCTTGGGGCAAATACCCAATGCTAAGATTGGGCATGGGCGTAGCCTCGCCTTCAATTTCTGTATCAAGGCCCGCCATAATCTTGAGGATGGTGGATTTACCCGACCCATTTAATCCCAGCACCCCAATTTTGGCACCCGGGAAAAAAGACAAGGAGATATCCTTAAGGATTTGTCGCTTTGGTGGGACAATTTTACCCACCCGGTTCATCGTGAAGACATACTGAGCCATAACAGAAAACCTTTTGCCGTTTACGAAATGTTACGAGATTAACAGAGCAGGGGGTGCACGGGAACCTATATGGTCCGTTATATACTAAGCAATTAGGAATTAATCGTAATTAGGAGACAATGATGATGAAGAATGCACTGTTACTGCCTTTGGTTGCCGTGATGGTTACAACCCTTGCAGCCTGCACTACCCCAGGTATTGGTGGCAGCGACTACAGGTCAAACCAGGTTCGCGGTGAACAATCAGTCCGCATTGGAACCGTAGAGAGCCTGCGAGCCGTTAAAATTCAGTCCGGCGACCCCAGTGTTGTAGGTGTTTTAGGGGGCGCCATTGTAGGGGCTGCCGCAGGCCACGCTGTGGGGCAGGGTGGGGGTAATAGTGCCGCCACGGCCTTAGGCGCCTTGGCGGGCGCTGTGGCAGGCGATGCCATCCAATCGAATACCGCAACCCAAAATGGCATAGAAATCACCATTCGCCTTGATTCAGGCTATGTTATTGCCGTGACCCAAGGGGCTGATGAAGCCTTCCGAGTGGGTGATCGCGTTCAGGTATTGGGCGGAGCGGGGGCCACTCGGGTAACACGCCTTGACTCTGCTTCGCGTTTGAATGCGCTGCCCCCCGCACCGTCTCCCAATAGTCCGCCACCACCCCCTAGTGGTGCGCCTAAAACTGCTCCCGCACCCGTTTCGGATGGTCAGTACCTGTTTTTCTGCCCAGACACTAATCAATATTATCCTGCTGTACAGGCGTGCCGCTCGCCTTGGATGAAGGTCCAGAAGTAACCAACAAAGATAGGGGTCTGACCCCTAGGGGGGTCTGACCCCTTATTGCTAAGTGTCTTATTTAACATAATACAAATTATACGCAGAGTTTGGGGTCTGACCCCTAGGGGGGTCAGACCCCCCCAAAAAAACATTCTGTTAAGATGTTATTCCTTTCAATCTCAAGTAAAGCTCATTCGTATGATTATCGTAACCGGCGGCGCAGGATTTATTGGTTCAAACTTTATCCTTCAGTGGCTGGACTACACCGATGAACCGGTTATCAATTTAGATTTACTCACTTACGCGGGAAATCCTGAAAACCTGGCGAGCATAAAAGATCTCTCACAGCACCAGTTGGTGCATGGCGATATTGGCGATGTGGTGTTAGTGAAAAAACTACTCGATTCCCACAAACCACGCGCCATCATTAACTTCGCTGCGGAGAGCCATGTGGATCGATCGATTCATGGGCCTGTGGACTTTATTAACACCAACGTCATGGGTACATTTAACTTATTGGAAACCGTACGGGCATACTGGAGTGAGTTGCCCTCTGGTGAGAAAAGCGCCTTCCGTTTTTTGCATGTTTCCACCGATGAAGTCTATGGTTCATTATCAGCCACAGATACGGCTTTTGTGGAAACCACGCCCTACGCACCCAATAGCCCCTATTCTGCTTCTAAGGCCTCCTCTGATCATTTGGTACGCGCCTGGCATCACACCTATGGGTTACCGGTTCTGACCACCAATTGCTCTAATAACTACGGACCTTTTCAGTTTCCAGAAAAACTGATTCCGCTGATGGTTGCTCATGCATTAGAAAATAAACCGCTACCCATTTATGGGGACGGTCAAAATGTACGCGATTGGCTTTATGTGGGCGATCATTGCAAAGCCATACGCCGCGTGTTGGAGGCTGGTCGCGTTGGAGAAACATATAACGTGGGTGGTGGCAGTGAACGAACTAATTTGCAGGTAGTAGATGCCCTTTGCACTATTCTAGATGAGTTGGCGCCGAGCGGACGCGACGGCGGCTATCGCGCACAAATTCAGTTTGTTAAGGACCGTCCTGGACACGATCGACGCTACGCCATTGACGCCAGTAAAATTACCCATGAACTGGGCTGGGCGCCGCGGGAAACGTTTGAAACGGGTTTGGCCAGAACCATTTTCTGGTATCTCAATCACCATGAGTGGGTTGAGCGTATAACGAGCGGTGTGTATCGCCAGTGGATTGAGCAAAATTACAATCAACGAGCCGCCACATGAGAAAGGGCATCATCTTAGCGGGAGGCTCCGGCACCCGCCTCTACCCGGTCACACAAGTGGTGTCGAAGCAGTTGCTGCCCATTTACGACAAACCCATGATTTATTACCCGCTCACCACCTTGATGTTGGCCGGCATTGAAGATATTTTGGTTATTTCTACACCGCAAGACACCCCACGCTTCGAACAATTATTGGATGATGGCTCGCAATGGGGGCTGAATATTTCATATGCGGTACAGCCCAACCCCGATGGACTGGCGCAAGCCTTTGTTATTGGCAAATCATTTGTGGGGTCTGACCCCAGCGCTTTGGTGCTGGGCGACAACATTTTTTATGGCCATGATTTCTCCAGCATGCTGGGCCGCGCTCACGACCAAACCACAGGGGCCACTGTATTTGCTTATGCTGTATCCGACCCCGAGCGCTATGGTGTAGCTGAATTTAATGCAGCCGGAAAAGTCATCAGCTTAGAAGAAAAACCCACCCACCCAAAATCGCGTTACGCTGTTACGGGCTTGTATTTTTACGATAACCAAGTATGTGATTTGGCAGCGCAATTAAAGTCTTCCGTGCGTGGTGAATTGGAAATTACCGATTTGAATCGTTGCTATCTCAACCAAGACCAGTTGCAAGTGGAGTTAATGGGACGCGGGTTTGCCTGGTTGGATACGGGCACTCATGAATCATTACTAGAAGCCTCGCAATATGTTCAGACAGTGGAAAAGCGCCAAGGTTTAAAAATTGCGTGCCCAGAAGAAATTGCTTATCGAAAAGGGTTAATCTCAGCGGCGGAACTGGAAGAATTGGCCATGCGTATGAAAAATAATGGCTACGGCCAATATTTGTTGCAGGTGTTAAACGAGACCCTATTCTAGGGCCTGTTTGGTGCCACCCATTGCGCTGACGCCGCCATGTAATATCCGGCGTTGCGCATGGTTCTAATTAAACGTTGATCAGGGTTAAACAAACCCAATTTGTAACGCAACCCAGAGATAAGCGTATCCACTGACCGATCGCAGGCGTGGCAACTGCGCCCCCGAATGGCGGCGGTTAATGTGTCTCGGCTGACCACATCGTTGCCACTTTCTAACAAAAAAACCAATAAATCAAACTCGCTGCGGGTGAGCGGCACATCCCTCCCCTGCCCCCAAATAAGTTGGCGCGAGGCTTTTTTAAGGGTGAACCCTGAAAATAAAAAACAGCCTTTTTCTGAGGTTTCTCTGTGATGGTGGAAACGAGCGCTCATGCGACGCAGGCGCGCCATTAACTCGCGCGATTCAAGGGGGCTGGCCAGATAGTCATCGGCCCCCATCTCAATGGCCACAATACGATCGATGGGCTTATTTTGCTCGCTGATCACCACAATGCCAATACCGGGTTGCTGCACCCGTGCAAAACGGACAAAGTCTAGGCTGCTGCCCTGAGGGTCATGAGTTAGCGCCACCAATGCGAGGTGAAACGGCTGTTGGTGCAACAGAATTTTGGCCTGCTGGGCTTCTTGGCAATTTAAAATGTGAAACCCATCGGGTTTAAGGCTTTTTACTAAGAGATGCTGCCAATAGAATCCATCTTCTAAAATCATTATGCGCGTTTGCATCGGGGTCTCCGAAGTACGTCACTGTAAATAATCTGATTTTTAATCAGGCCCATAGAATATCAAGCAAGCTTGTGAAGATGTGTGGGGATTTGTCAGGAATTGTCAGGACCGTGAAATATTACAGGCTTGTGATTGGGCAGCCCTCCACGCATACTACGGCTGTTGCATGACCTTAAGAATCCTAGGAGCGGTCTTCTGAAAACGTTTGATGTGTTAATAGTGGGAAGCGGGCTGGCAGGGGCCACAGCAGCGTTGCGTTTGGCCGATCGCTTTAAGGTGGCTGTACTGACCAAGCGTTCATTGGAAGATGGGGCGAGCGGTTGGGCGCAAGGCGGTATTGCCGCTGTCATGGGTAAAAACGACAGCTTTCAATCCCATATTAACGATACATTAGAAGCCGGTGCCGGTCTTTGTGACGAGGACGCCACACGCTTTATTATCGAGCATGCCCCTGCCGCCATTGATTGGCTTACGCAGCAAGGGGTCCCCTTCACTCAGGAGGAAGGGCATCTTCACCTCACCCGAGAGGGAGGACATAGCCACCGTCGCATTGTGCACGCAGCCGATGCCACGGGTGCCGCGGTGCAAAATAGCCTCTACCCGCAGCTGAAGGCCCACCCCAATATCACGCTCTTTGATCACCACATGTTGGTGGATTTAATTACCACTCATAAACTGCGCCAAGCCGGTGGCCGATGCTTGGGGTTATATGCCCTAAATGAATTAACCGATGAGGTTGAAACCTTTGGCGCGGCGCACACCATCCTGGCCACCGGCGGTGCCGGTAAGGTGTATCTGTACACCACCAACCCCGACACCTCCACGGGAGACGGCATTGCTGCGGCCTGGCGCTCGGGGTGTGGCGTTTCAAATATGGAGTTTATTCAGTTTCATCCCACCTGCTTGTACCATCCTCATGCCAAGTCTTTCCTTATTTCTGAGGCCTTACGTGGCGAAGGGGGTATTTTGCGTTTGCCAGACGGCACCCGTTTTATGCCCGAACACGACCGTCGGGCGGAGTTGGCGCCGCGCGACATTGTGGCGCGTGCCATCGACTTTGAAATGAAGCGTCATGGGGTTGATTGTGTGTATCTGGACATGCGCCATAAGGGCGAAGCGTTTGTGCGGGAACATTTCCCTACCATTTATCAGCGCTGCTTAGAGTTGGGCATCGACATGGCAAAAGACCCAATCCCGGTGGTGCCTGCGGCGCATTACACCTGTGGCGGTATAGTCACTGATTTATCTGGCCGTACGGACTTACAAAGTCTCTATGCCGTGGGTGAAACCGCTTGCACCGGATTGCATGGCGCCAATCGCTTGGCCAGCAATTCTTTGCTGGAATGTGTGGTGTTGGCCACAGCCGCCAGTGATGCTATTCATGCCAGCCCTATGTTCCCCAGCGCACCGCTTCCCTTATGGGACAGCAGTCAGGTAACGGATGCCGATGAAGAAGTGGTGATCTCTCACAATTGGGATGAATTGCGCCGTTTTATGTGGGATTACGTGGGCATTGTGCGCACGGATAAACGTTTAGAACGGGCCGCCCATCGATTAAAACTGCTGACTGAGGAAATTAGAGAGTTCTATGCCAACTTTCATGTCAGTCGCGACTTGCTGGAATTGCGCAATTTGGTGTTGGTGTCCGAACTCATTGTGCGCTCCGCTCAGTGCCGTCACGAAAGCCGTGGCTTGCATTACAGCCGCGACTATCCCTTCACCCTAGAAAGTGCCCAGCCCACACTCCTGAAGCCTTAAAAGTGAGTGCAACATTAAGCGGCACCAATATTGGGTACGATGCCTGAGGGTTTATTGCCCTGCGCTGTAAAATCCAGCATGCGCTGAATGGGGATACGGGCCTGTTGGGCCAGCTCGGTTGTAACCTCAATCACGTTATTTCTGGCTTCTAAACAATGTAACAAGTTTTCTAAACCGTTCATGGCCATCCAGGGGCAATGGGCACAGCTGCGGCAAGTGGCGCTGGCGCCGGCCGTGGGGGCTTCTAAAAATAGTTTAGCGGGATTTTGTTGGCGCAATTTATGCATCATGCCGTTATCGGTGGCCACAATGAAGGTAGTGGCGTTTAGCGTGGTAGCCGCTTTTAAAATACCGGACGTAGACCCCACCACATCAGCCAGGGCAATCACGGCCGCGGGCGACTCGGGATGCACCAATACTTTGGCGTCAGGGTACTGGGCTTTTAGTGCTTGCAGTTCAGTTGATCTAAACTCATCGTGCACCACACAGGACCCACGCCACAACAACATATCGGCTCCGGTTTGGTTTTGGATGTATTCCCCCAAATGTTTATCCGGTGCCCAAAGAATTTTTTGTCCTTGGTGATGTAAGTGGCGCACGATATCCACGGCGCAACTGGAGGTTACCACCCAATCGGCGCGCGCTTTAACGGCAGCGCTGGTATTGGCGTATACCACCACAGTACGATGGGGATGCTGATCGCAGAGCGCTGAAAATTCGTCCAAGGGACAGCCCAAGTCCAGCGAACAGGTGGCCTCCAGATCGGGCATTAACACGGTTTTTTCTGGAGAGAGGATTTTGGCGCTCTCACCCATAAAGCGTACACCCGCCACTACCAAGGTGGATGCGGGATGGTTTTTACCAAAACGGGCCATCTCAAGAGAGTCCGCCACCAAACCACCGGTTTCTTCCGCCAAGTCTTGCAAGTCGGGGTGGACGTAATAGTGCGCCACCAAGACCGATTGGGTGTCTTTGAGGCGCGCTTTGATGCGGGACTTCAGTTCAGCGCGCCGCTCAACACTGGGCTCAGGTGGGATACTGGCCCACGCATGGCGTGTGTCACAGCTCGCTGGACGTTCATATTCTACATCCACTAATTTATTCATCTATTTGAAATCTCATAGAAAAATCTATTGCTTTAATGTCTTTTGTCAACCCGCCCACGGAAATTCGGTCTACCCCGGTTTCGGCAATGGCGCGTACGGTGTGGACATTTACGCCGCCTGAAGCCTCTAGGATGGCCCGGCCTTGATTAAGATGTACCGCTTCACGCAGTTGTTGGAGGGGCATATTGTCCAGCAGCACCATGGGCGCCCCGGCTTGTAACGCTTCTTCCAACTGTTGCAACGTTTCTACTTCAATTTCAAGTAATACATCTTTTGGAGTGACGGCTAAGGCGGCCATTAACGCTGGGCGCACACCGCCCGCTGCTGCAATGTGGTTTTCTTTCAATAGCAGGCCGTCATATAGGCCTATGCGATGGTTCTGCCCTCCCCCTACCCGCACGGCATATTTTTGCGCCAAGCGCAGGCCTGGAAGCGTCTTTCGGGTATCCACAATGACGGCATGGGTACCCCGTACAGCTTCCACGAAAAGAGATGTTTGACTGGCCACTGCTGAGAGCGTCTGCAGAAAGTTTAACGCAGTCCGTTCGCCCGTGAGTAAGGCCCGGGCAGGGCCACGCAAGACAACCGGGGTCTGACCCCTACCCAAGAGGGTGCCTTCAGAATTATTCCAAACTATTTGGGTGCGTGAGTCGCATTGACGAAAGACCTCATTAAACCAAGGTTGACCGCATAAACAGGCCTCCTCGCGCACCGTAATTGTGGCGTGGGCCATGGCTGATAGAGGAATCAGGGCGGCCGTACGATCACCGTTGCCCATATCTTCAGCCAGCGCCCTGCGCACTTGCTCTGTGCAAGCGGTTTGTTCCGCAGGGGTTAAGGGTAAGACTGGATTCATAAAGCAATAATTATTATCATAGTCAAAAAACCTGATAGGATTTAGCCCTGTTGCAATGCAATAATGTCATAGAACATGGGGAGTTTATTTGATACACTCATAACCCATTAATTGTTTTAGCTCTAAAACCGACCGCAAAGGGAAACCATGCAACGGACGATGATGAAAGCCAAGCTGCACCGTGTCACCGTAACCCAATCCGAACTGGGTTACGAGGGCTCCTGCGCCATTGATGAAGATCTGCTGGACGCCGCGGACATCCGCGAATACCAACAAATCGACATTTACAATGTGGACAACGGTGAGCGCTTCACCACTTACGCCATTCGCGGCCAACGCGGATCGGGCATGATTTCTGTGAATGGCGCCGCCGCTCGCAAATGCCAGGTGGGCGATATTCTGATTATTGCCACCTACGCCAACTATAGCGAAGACGAAGTAGAACGCTTCGAACCCCGCTTGGTGTATGTGGATGGCCAAAACCGCATTCAACGCCGCGGCTTCAAAATCCCGCTACAGTCCGTTTAATCCCATCTTACAGTGCCGAGGTTAATTCCGGCACTGCGCTGTTTAAATCCGCTACCAAGCCGTAATCGGCCACAGTAAAAATGGCCGCCTCAGGGTCGTTGTTAATGGCCACAATGACACGCGCGGATTTCATGCCAGCCAAATGTTGAATGGCACCAGAAATACCCACTGCAATATACAAATCAGGTGCTACAATTTTTCCCGTCTGACCCACTTGATAATCGTTGGGCACATAGCCTAAATCTACAGCCGCACGCGAAGCACCTAGGGCCGCCTGCAACTTATCCGCCAAGGGTTCTAGTAATTCTTTATAACGCTCCGCGCTGCCCAAACCCCGCCCACCGGACACCACCACGCGCGCACTCTCTAACTCAGGGCGCGTGGAAACACTCAGGGCAATAGATTGACGTGTGGATAGACCAGATTCGGCAACATCAGGAATGAGGGTTAGTGTTGCATGGCCGCCGGTTTCTGCGCAGGCCTCAAAGGCGGTAACGCGCACCGTCACCACTTTAATAGGGTCTTGTGTATGTACTGTGGCCCATAGAGCGCCGGCATAGATGGGGCGCGTGAAGGTGTCTGTTGCATCCACACGTACAATGTCAGAAATTTGTGCCACATCCAAGAGTGCAGCCACGCGCGGCATAAAACTTTTACCAACGGCGCTAGAGGCGGACAAAATATGAGTGTAGGACGGCGCCAACCGCAACACCAAGTGGCTTAGATTCTCGGCCCCATCAGCGGCCAAACTCACATGATCGGCCAACAACACTTGTGTTACACCGGGTAAGGTGCGCGCCGCCTCTGCCACAGAGCTGCAAGCATGCCCGGCCACTAAAATATGAATATCGCCACCCACAGCATGTGCGGCGCTTAGAACATGGCGCGTGGCCGATTTAAGATGGCGGTGATCATGTTCTGCAATAATAAGAATAGTCATATTAAATAACCCGCGCTTCGTTTTTCAGTTTATCAACCAACTCAGCCACAGTGGCCACACGAATGCCTGCAACGCGCGCCGGCGGTTCCACCACTTTAAGAAGCCGTAAGCGGGGTGCGATATCCACATTCAACGCGTCAGGGGTTATGGTTTCTAATGGCTTTTTCTTGGCCTTCATAATATTGGGTAGAGTGGCGTAGCGCGGTTCGTTAAGGCGCAAATCGGTGGTGATGACCGCTGGCATTTGCACCACGATGGTTTCTAAGCCGCCATCAATTTCGCGCGTTACAGTGGCATGGTTGGCCTCCAAAGTGACTTGTGACGCAAAAGTGGCTTGCGACCAACCCAATAATGCAGCCAATATTTGTCCCGTTTGGCCCGCGTCATCGTCAATGGCCTGCTTGCCACAAATCACCAACCCGGCCTCTTCGCGGTTTACAAGGACGCGCAATAATTTTGCCACAGCCAAGGGTTGCAACTCGCACTCAGTGCTGACCAAAATGGCGCGATCCGCGCCCAAAGCCAAGGCAGTACGCAAAGTATCTTGGCAGGCAATGGCGCCGCAGGACACGACAATCACTTCAGTGGCAGCACCCCGCTCTTTCAAGCGCAAGGCTTCTTCCAAAGCGATTTCATCAAAGGGGTTCATGGCCATTTTAAGGCCTGCCAATTCAACGCCCAAGCCATCGACTTTGGCGCGCGCTTTAATGTTGTAATCCAACACCCGTTTTACGGGAACCAGTATTTTCATGAGACACGTATCCAAAAGTTCATTGTGGGCATAAGGTGCAACCCATCATCATACCCGCTCAAAGAGGCCAGCAACACCTTGCCCCATACCCACACAGAGAGTGATCAGTCCGTAATGTCCGCCGGTGCGTTGCAACAATATAGACTTCTTCAGTCATGGCCTGTACTCAATTGCGTAACGGTTTTCCCGTATCCAGCATGGCCTGAATGCGTTCACGGGTTTTAACATCTTCCATCAATTCACCAAAATGTTTGCGCTCTAGGGCCAGAATATCGGTTTCCATAAGGAATGTCCCTGCATCCACTTCTCCTCCACACATCACATCGGCAATAGCCGTACAAACAACCACATCGTAATCGGTTAATTGACCCGCAACGCGCAAATTATGCAATGCCGCCACCATATTGGCTTTGCCATCGCGGCCGCATACCGGGAACGCCTGTTGCAAAGGTGGGCGATAACCGGCGTCACTCATGGCGCGCGCTTGCGAGAGCGCCACAAACAGCAATTCGTCCGCATGCGCCACCACCACGTCACCCTCTTGCAGTAGGCCCATTTGACGTGCTTCATTGGCGCTGGTGCTGACCGCAGAGAACACCACACGCTGGTAAGCGTCTTTAATATAGGTGTACACATCATGGGGCTTGCCCGCCAGCAAGGCCGATTCGCCCGCACGGCGCGTGAGGGTGGTTAAGCCCCCGGCGCCTGGGAGTAAGCCCACCTTCACCTCAACCAAACCCACGAAGGTTTCCATATGCACCACACGCCGATCGGAATGCAGGTAAGCTTCGCAACCTCCACCCAAGGCGTAACCCTTTACAGCCGCCACCGTGGGAATTTGCGAATAACGCAGTTGTCGCATCACGTCTTGAAAAATGCGTTCTTCCACTCTAAAGGCCTCTACGCCATGGTTAGCGTAAATAGCCAGGAAACCCTTCAGGTCACCCCCGGCGGAGAATGGTTCGCCTGGACCCCAAATCACCATGGCTTTAAAGTGTTGTTCGGCCTCCTCTACGGCGCGGCCCAAGCCCGTTAAAGCGCCCGTATTAAAAGTCCGCATTTTGGTTTTGATGGTGGCAATCAACACCTCATCGTCCAGCGTCCAAGCGCGAATAAACCCGTCTTCAAAGATCGTGCGTCCCGCCGTAGCTGGGGTCTGACCCCCAGCGCCGATAACCTGTTCGGGAAAATATTGGCGCTGATAAACAGGTAACGTACTGGTAGGCTCATAGCGTGCTGTAGCAGCACTCCAAGACCCTTCTGCTTGATGCACGCCTGTGCGACCGTCCATCACCCAGGCCGGCAACGGCGCACTGCACAGTGCTTGGCCGGCAGAAATGTCTTCCGCAATCCACTGCGCTACTTGCTGCCATCCGGCTTGCTGCCAAGTCTCGAAAGGGCCTTCTTTCCAGCCAAAACCCCAACGCAAGGCAAAATCCATATCCCGCGCAGAATAAGCCACATCGCTTAAATGAACAGCACAGTAATGAAATATATTGCGATACTGGGCCCATAAGAAACGCGCATGGGGGTGATCTGTGGCGCGCAACGCAGCCAAGCGCTCGGCGGGTTTTAATTTAAGAATAGCGTCTATTTCAGGAGCTGATTTTTCTCCGCCGGCCACATGCGACATGGTGGCGGTATCCAAGCGTAAAATATCTTTCCCTACTTTTTTATAGAAGCCAGCACCGGATTTAGCGCCCAGCCAACCTGCTGCGATTAAACGTTCCACCACTGCAGGGGCGTCATAACTGCTGCGGAACGGATCGTTGGTGAGTGGATGCATGGTACGCACCACATGCATGAGGGTATCCAGACCCACCACGTCTGCAGTACGGTAAGTACCCGAGCTGGCGCGCCCTAATTTTTTACCCGTCAGGTCGTCCACCACATCGCACGACAGCCCTGCTCGCTCGGCTTCTATAAGCGTAAACAGCATATTGGCCACACCAATTCGGTTGGCCACAAAGTTGGGTGTATCTTTGGCGCGTACCACTCCTTTACCCAAGGTGGTGGTAACGAAGGCTTCCAGTTGGTCCAACACATGAGGTGCCGTGGTGGGTGTGGGAATAAGCTCCACCAAATTCATATAGCGTGGTGGGTTAAAGAAATGCACGCCACAAAATTGAGCGCGCAATGTGGTGGGCAATTCTTGTGATAGTGCTGTCATGGATAAACCGGAAGTGTTTGATGCCATCACCGTATGCGCGCTGACATGCGGCGCAATCAACTGATAAAGATCACGCTTCCAATCCATGCGTTCAGCAATGGCTTCAATGATTAAATCGCAATCGCTCAATAACGCCAGATGCTGCCGGTAATTAGCCGGTTGGATTAAGCTTGCGTCATCCGACAGCCCCAAAGGCGCTGGGCGCAATTTTTTAAGGCCCTCAATGGCGCGCAAGGCAATGGCGTTGGGGTCGCCTGAATCGGAGGGCAGATCAAATAAAATAACAGGCACTTTAAGATTAATCAGATGGGCTGCAATTTGCGCGCCCATCACGCCTGCCCCCAATACAGCAACTCTACGAACGATAAAATGACTCATACACCTCAAACTCCCGAAATTACGTCGAATGAATGGCTGCCGCAACGGCTTGCCCAACCTCAATGGTGGTGGAGTTGCCCCCCATGTCAGGCGTGCGTGGACCGGTTTCTAAAATCGTTTCAATAGCGCGCATTACGCTATCATGTGCAGCGCGGTATTTGGGGTCAGACCCCAAATCGGGGTCTGACCCCAAGAAATCCAGCATCAACGCCCCCGACCAAATCATCGCAATGGGATTGGCAATGTTTTTGCCGTAGATGTCCGGCGCCGAGCCATGCACGGGTTCAAATAAAGAAGGAAACTTACGTTCTGGGTTTAGGCTGGCAGAAGGCGCGATGCCGATGGTGCCGGTACAAGCCGGCCCTAAGTCCGAGAGGATGTCGCCAAACAGGTTGGAGGCCACCACCACGTCAAAGCGTTCAGGGCTTAATACAAAGCGTGCGCAGAGAATATCGATATGGTATTTATCCCAGGTCACGTCGGGATACTGTTTGGCCATTTCTTCCATGCGTTCATCCCAGTACGGCATGCTGATGGAAATACCATTAGACTTAGTGGCCGATGTGAGATGCGCGCGCGGCCGGCTTTTGGCCAACTCAAAGGCGTAGCGCAAGATACGGTCTACCCCATGGCGCGAGAATACAGATTCTTGCACCACCACTTCACGATCGGTGCCGGAAAACATTTTGCCACCCACCGCGGAATACTCGCCTTCTGTGTTTTCGCGTACCACCCAAAAATCGATATCACCAGGCTTCTTGCCCACCAAGGGGGATGGAATGCCGGGCATCAAGCGCACCGGACGCAGATTTACGTATTGATCAAACTCACGGCGAAATTTGATCAAGGAGCCCCACAGTGAAATATGGTCGGGCACCACATCGGGCCAGCCCACGGCACCAAAGAAGATGGCATCAAAGCCCACAAGCTGATCAAACCAGTGGGGAGGCAGCATCTCCCCATGGCGCTGCCAGTAAGCTGCGCTGGCCCAATCAAAATGAACCCATTCAATTTCAATACCATGCGCGCGGGCTGCCGCATCTACCACCCTAACCCCTTCGGGCATAACCTCCATGCCAATGCCATCTCCGGGGATGACTGCGATGCGATGTTTCATTAAATCTCTCAGTTAAAGTGGACCAAATACCGTAAACAGGAATTCTATCGCATTGCGGTAAAATGGACCAAAGTCTTGGATATTTTTATATTTAATCTAATTCTATGATGTGCTATACCTTGATACAGGATTGTCCTAAAACAGAACGTTTTAAGGCCACACCTTAATCCTGTCATATTCCAACAGTCCGATTTAAAAGGGGTATTGTATTGGCACGATTTCTGCATACAAAACAGCACAGTCCTAAGGCTGGCATTTAAAACAAACACTAACGGAGGAAGCACATGAGCAGCATAACCATTAACGGTATTACCGTAGAAAGCCCTTTCAGAGCACGCTACGACAACTTCATTGGCGGAAAATGGGTTGCCCCGGTAGATGGCCAGTATTTCACCAACAACACCCCCATTACCAACAAACCCATTTGCGAAGTGGCGCGTTCTAACGATAAGGACATTAATTTGGCCTTAGATGCCGCCCATGCCGCCAAAGCGGCTTGGGGCAAAACCTCACCCACAGAGCGCTCCAACGTACTTTTAAAAATTGCCGATCGGATTGAAGCCAATCTGGGTAAGATTGCTTTGGCCGAAACCTTAGACAACGGCAAACCCATTCGCGAAACAACAGCGGCCGACATTCCATTGACTGCGGACCACTTCCGCTACTTCGCCGCCTGTATTCGCGCCGAAGAAGGCAGCATTGGTGAAATTGATCACGAAACCTATGCCTACCATTACAAAGAGCCCTTGGGCGTAGTGGGCCAAATCATTCCTTGGAATTTCCCTATTTTAATGGCCGCTTGGAAAATGGCACCGGCCATTGCCGCAGGCAATTGCGTGGTGTTAAAACCCGCCGAACAAACCCCTGCTTCCATTTTGGTATTAATGGAAATCATTGGCGACTTATTGCCCCCTGGTGTGTTGAACATCGTGAATGGTTTTGGCCTTGAGGCCGGCAAGCCTTTGGCTTCTAGTCCACGCATCGCCAAGATCGCCTTTACCGGTGAAACCTCTACCGGTCGCTTGATTATGCAATACGCGTCACAAAACCTGATTCCAGTTACTTTGGAATTGGGCGGCAAGAGCCCCAACGTTTTCTTCGAAGACGTCATGGCACAAGACGATGCGTTCTTGGATAAAGCCCTTGAAGGCCTGGTATTGTTTGCCTTCAACCAAGGTGAAGTCTGTACCTGTCCTTCACGCGCCTTAATTCAAGAATCTATTTACGAAAAATTCATGGAGCGCGCCATCAAACGTGTGGCTGCCATTAAGTTGGGCAATCCTCTAGACCCCAGCACCATGGTGGGCGCACAGGCCTCCGGCGAACAAATGGAAAAGATTCTCTCCTACATTGATATCGGCAAGAAAGAAGGCGCTCAATGCTTGATCGGTGGCGAACAAAATGTATTAACCGGCGATTTGAAAGATGGTTTCTATGTGAAACCCACGCTGTTTAAGGGTCACAACAAAATGCGCGTTTTCCAAGAAGAAATTTTTGGACCCGTGCTGGCCGTAACCACCTTCAAGACCGAAGCCGAAGCCCTTGAAATTGCCAACGACACGCTCTATGGCTTGGGTGCCGGTGTTTGGACCCGTGATGGCAGCCGTGCCTTCCGTATGGGCCGCGGTATTCAAGCCGGTCGTGTGTGGACCAATTGCTACCATGCCTACCCCGCTCACGCCGCCTTCGGTGGTTACAAACAATCGGGTATTGGACGCGAAACCCATAAGATGATGTTGGATCACTATCAACAAACCAAAAACTTGTTGGTGTCCTACTCACCCAACGCATTGGGTTTCTTCTAAGTATCATTGGACTCCGCAACACTCAAACAGGGGGCTTTTAGCCCCCTGTTTGTTTTAGTGGCCAGGCTCAAAATTCGTTGTAGAATAGAACCATGAGCGAAACCCTAACCCCTACCCGAGTGTCTGCTACCCCAGTTGCCTTGGAGCTTATTGAGCGCATTAAAGCCAAATATGGCAGTGTCTTGTTTCATCAATCCGGCGGTTGCTGTGACGGCAGCGCCCCCATGTGTTTTCCCACCAACGAATTTATGGTGGGCGACAGTGATGTAAAATTGGGTGAAATTGGCGGTGTGCCGTTTTATATGCACCGCAGTCAATTTGCTTATTGGGAACATACCCATCTGACTATTGATGCTATTCCCGGTAACGGTGGCATGTTCTCTCTTGAGGGCGCTACCGGGATGCGCTTCCACACCCGCTCACGTCTCTACAGTGACGAGGAGTATGCCGCCTTAGCACCCGTTTAATGTCCGTGCGCCTTGTTTTTGATTTTGCTCATATCGCAGGCCATGTAACGCGGCGCGTTTTCACCAACCCCAGCACCATCCTCACAGCCCATGACGCCTCTGAAGTAGCCGATGTCATTCAAGCGGTAGATGCGGCTACCCAAGCCGGCGCTTATGCCGCAGGTTTTATCAGCTACGAAGCAGCCCCGGCCTTCGAGCCCAGCGCTACAGTTAAGGCCGGTGGCCATACGCCATTGGCCAGCTTTGGTATTTTTGAATCTCCACACCCGGGGTTCGTGCAGCAAAATAGCATTACGCCACAGGTTTCAGCCTGGGTTCTCGATACCCGCTTTGCAGACTATAACGCGACACTAACCACCATTCACGACGCCATAGAGCGCGGCGATACCTATCAAATTAATTACACCCTGCGCACCCACGCCCAACTCATCGGCGATGGTTTTGCCTATTACGAGCAATTGCGTCGCGCGCAACGCGCCGATTATTGCGCCTATTTGGATTGGGGCGACGTTCAAGTACTGTCCATATCGCCGGAACTGTTTTTTACCCGCACGGGCGACAGCGTTGTCACCCGACCCATGAAAGGAACTGCGCGTCGGGGCGTAATGCCCGATGAAGATGCAGCCTTGGGAAAATGGTTATACGAATCGCGTAAAAACCGCGCTGAAAACTTAATGATTGTGGACTTGTTGCGCAACGACTTATCTCGTTTGGCAGAATTGGGCGGCGTAACGGTCCCCGCCCTCTTCACCATTGAGCGCTACCCCACGGTGATGCAAATGACCTCTACCGTACAAGCAACATTGCGCCCCCATGTGGCCCTATGGGATGTGTTGGCCGCGCTATTTCCTTGCGGCTCTATTACGGGAGCGCCAAAACTAAAGTCCATGGAGATCATCGCCGCATTAGAAAAAACGCCACGGGGTCCTTATTGTGGTGCGGTGGGCTATATTAAGCCCGGTGGAGATGCGGTGTTTAATGTGGCCATTCGAAGCGTGGTCTTAACCACTAAAACAGGCGCAATGGAATGCGGATTAGGGGGCGGCATCACGTGGGATTCTAACCCCGTGGAAGAATTTGAAGAAGTTAAAACCAAGGCGCAGTTTTTAGAACATCGCTCCGCTGGGTTTGATCTGATTGAAACCCTGCGCTTGGAACAGGGTCGATTAACTTTGCGCCATCGCCACCATGCGCGGCTGAGCGCTTCAGCGGCTGCGTTGGGATTTCCCAAACCCACTGCCTTATTGGATGTGGCGTTGGATGAATTTGCGGCACAATACCCCAAAGGGGTATACCGTGTGCGTCTCTTGTATAGTGTTGCGGGAACAGTGCATCTGGAAGGGTTTGCTTTGGACGATGCGGGGTCAGGTTTGGGGTCAGACCCCAATTTGGGGTCTGACCCCAACTCTACCAAAACGGTAAGCGTTGATATTGCACAAGGCTCTGTGTCCTCGCATGACTTGTTTCTGCGCCACAAAACCACGCGCCGCACAGTGTACGAGCACTATTTTCAGCAGGCAGAACCCGACACCTTTGATGTGTTGCTGTGGAACGAGCGTGGCGAAGTCACCGAATTTACGCGCGGTAATGTGGTGGCAGAAATAAATGGCCGACGCATCACTCCTCCCCTCTCATGCGGACTGTTATCCGGCACGCTGCGCCAGGAGCTACTGGAAGAAGAGCAAATCGAGGAACGGATCCTCACGTTACAGGAGCTGCAACGGGTCAGCGCCTTATGGTTTATTAATGGCGTGCGCGGTTGGGTTCCGGTAAAGTTAACCCCGGATAGAATCACTCAAGCCCAACTCCGTCAACAAGCGGGAGATCTTCCGCTCATAACGCCCGTGGAAGGGTAAAACAGGAGAACCTGTGACAATTGTTCGTCAGCTTCTGTGTCTATGCCTACTATTTGAGGCCGCTTTCGTGCAGGCGGATGACGTTATTCGCCTAGGTAATCTCAAGCTGGCTCACTTTGGTGCCGTGTCCTACATGAAAGAAATTGCGCCCAAATGCGGTATTAAGATAGAGGAGTATATTTTTGCTAAAGGCACGGACATTATGCAAGCCATTGTCGCTGGTGAATTAGATGCAGGGGCATCGGCCTCTGAGGCCGCTATTAGTGGGCGCGCCAGCGGCCTTCCTATTGTGGTGGTGGCCGGTTTTGCCCGTGGTGGCGCGCGCTTGCTTGGGCGCTCAGACCTAAACCTTAAAACCGTAGAAAGCCTTAAGGGCAAGAAAGTAGGGGTAACCCGCGGCAGCATTCAAGAAGTATTGCTGGCGGCTGAATTGGCACAGCACCAGATAACCTGGTCTGATCAGCCGGGTAAAGACGTTCAGATTATTTACTTGGGTTACCCTGACCTGAACCAAGCGCTCATGCAAAAAAATGTCGACGCTATTATGCAAAGCGAGCCCTATTCCTCGCAGGCTTTGGCACAAAGATGGGGTATGGAGATAATGAAGCCTTACGACACCCCTATTGGCGAACCTATTCGTACTTTGGTTCTAACTGAAAAGTTTTACGCCAATAAACCCTTGGCGAAAAAGTTTATACAATGTTTTGTGTTAGCCACCAAAACCTTTATTGATAAACCTTCTTTGGCACAAAAATATGTATCCGAAACCATCTTCAAGGGTCAGCTCAGTGCAGAAGAATTTCAGGCCGCTATTGGTAATTCTCCTTACACCTACAACATCACGGCGGACCATATTCAAAAAACTGCGGACACCATGTTTAAGTATGGCATCGGAAAAATGACATCAGCCCCCGTGGCTACGCAATTTGTAAAGACGGATCTATTGGATGAGGCCAAGAAGTCTCTGGGTGTGAAGTAATATGCGCCGATTTGAGCGTCTGCAAGGGCTGTTATTAATTGTTGCGCTGCTAGGTGCATGGGAAGCGGTGTCGCAGATGGGCTGGGTAAATGCCAAAGTATTGCCCTCGCCCCATGCTGTGGCCGTTCGTTGGTGGACCTATTTGGCGCCCGAACAACCCTTTACTGCTGATTCCGGTTCCCGTTTAAGCTGGCTGCTCTCCGGCGAATTAATACGGGATGCGGCGGGTAGTTTGTATCGTGTGCTGGTGGGTTTTGCGCTGGGCTCAATCTTGGCCTTGCCCATCGGGCTTTTAATGGGGGCCAGTCCTCGCGCCTTTCGCTTACTCAATCCCTTGATGCAAATTTTGCGGCCCATTCCCCCCATTGCCTATATTCCATTAGCCATTCTGTGGTTAGGCTTAGGAAACCCGCCGGCCATTTTTCTGATTGTGATTGGAGCCTTTTTCCCGGTCCTCATGAACACCATCGCGGGCGTGCGTTCCGTGGACGGTATTTATTTGCGCGCAGCACGCAATTTGGGGGCTAATCAAATGACCATTTTTACGCGCGTCATACTGCCCGCCTCCACGCCCTACATTCTTACCGGAATGAGAATTGGCATCGGCACTGCCTTTATTGTGGTGATTGTCTCTGAGATGATTGCGGTAAATAATGGCCTGGGTTTTAGAATTCTAGAAGCCCGTGAATATTTCTGGTCCGACAAAATCATAGCCGGCATGTTGTCTATTGGATTAATCGGCTTGGCTATTGATGGCATTATGAACCGTATTAATAATCACTTGCTACGCTGGCATCGCGGCTTAGAGCATTAATGATGAGCGCTATTTCTATTCAAGGCGTTAATAAAACCTTCCCAACCTCAACTAATGATGTGGTGGCCTTAAAAGCCATTGACCTTGAAATTCCAGCGGGCCAGTTTGTCTGTTTGTTGGGTCCCTCTGGTTGCGGTAAATCCACTCTGCTTAATGCGGTAGCGGGCTTTGCGCAACCCAGCTCGGGTCGCATCAGCGCCAATGGGAAACTGGTTACTGAGCCAGGGCCAGAACGCGGCATGGTGTTTCAGGAGTACGCTCTTTTTCCCTGGATGACAGTGAGTGATAACGTGGCCTTTGGTTTGCAGGTTCAGAATTTACCTGCTCGGCAGATACAGGCCCGTGTGGATGAACTGCTGGTGCTACTAAACCTATCTGAATTTAAAGACCGTTATCCGCGCGATCTCTCGGGCGGCATGCGCCAACGGGTGGCCATTGCGCGCGTATTGGCACTGGATTCTCCCATTCTTTTAATGGACGAACCTTTCGGGGCGCTGGATGCCCTCACGCGCCGCTCCTTGCAAGATGAGCTGCTGCGCATTTGGTCTGAATTGGGCAAAACAATTTTGTTCGTAACCCACAGCATTGAGGAATCAATCTTTTTGGCGGATCGCATTGTGGTGATGACCTATCGTCCGGGTACCGTAAAACAAGACATAATGGTTTCCCTACCCCGCCCTCGCGATGCCTCATCCCCAGAATTTAATGCCTTAAAACGCCAATTGTCAGAATCGGTGATGGCCGAACAAGCCCGCTTAGAAGCCGCCGAGCGCTTTTCCATGACTACAGATTAATGGTGATGCCGCTTAACCCTATGATTCTCACGGTGGCGCCCAATGGTGCCTATAAAACCCATGCGGATCACCCACAGGTTCCGCTAACGGTTGAGGCCCTGGCTAACACCGCACGGGACTGCGTGGATGCTGGTGCGTCCATGATTCATCTGCACGTACGAGATTCTCTAGGGCGTCATTTACTGGACGCCACGGCGTATCAAGCGGCTACCGCAGCCATCCGTCGGCAAGTGGGTGAAGAGATGGTGGTGCAGATCACATCTGAAGCCGCCAATCGTTATCAAACGTCCGAACAAATGGCGGTGGTGCGGGCCGTTCATCCAGAAGCTGTTTCGCTCGCCTTAAAAGAGCTCATGCCCGATGCGGCCAGCGAGAGTACTGCTGCAGCGTTCTTCTCTTGGCTGCATGATCAACGCATTATGGTGCAAGTGATTGTGTACAGCGCTGATGAATTACAACGTTACCAATCCTTATGTGCCCGTGGTGTATTGAATGGCGAAGATCATTTCTTACTTTTTGTGCTGGGGCGTTACAGTGCGGGGAAACAAAGCGTGCCCGCCGACCTGAACCCGTTCCTAGAAGTTAAAACCATAACCAACCCCTGGGCACTGTGCGCCTTCGGCCCACAGGAAGGGGTCTGTGTTGGGGTGGCAACCCAACAAGGTGGGCATGCGCGCGTTGGGTTTGAGAATAACCTTTATCTGCCCAACGGAGAGTTGGCCCAGAGTAATGCGCAATTGGTGGCCTTGGCCGCCCAAGGCAGCCATCAGTTGGGACGGCCTTTGGCTTCAGCGCAAGACATACGAATCTTATTTCACGCAGCCCATCGTTAATACGGCCTTTTGCCTCGTGTGCCACAAACGGTTGTTACATGCCATCGTGATGATGCATGTGCTCCATGGGCGCCTCGCCCGCATCAAAGGCTTGAATGGGTACCTTCACTTCTCGCTCCCCGCCCTTCGCAAAGGTCAGTTTTAAAGTGAATTGATCGCCGGCTTTAAGCGGCCCTTTTAACCCCACCAACATTAAATGTTGCGCCCCTGATTTTAGGTTGAGCTCGCCTTGCGCTGGAATATCAAACCCTGATTCCTGACGCATACGCGACACATTATTCTCTTGGCTCATGGTGTGAAATTGCACCGCATGCGCCACACTGGTGCTGGCAGACACCAAGCGGTCCGCAGAACTGCCGTGATTCATTACTGTTAAGTAAACCGCACCCACCTCTTGCCCTGGTACAGTGGCGCGAGCATAGGCCCCATGAATCATGAGCGAAACCGCAGGCGCAGTAAGGTTTGCTGTATGAGTGAGATAAGGGGTAACGTTCTTTTCTAGGGCCGCATCATCTAGTCCTGCATCACCATACCAACCATCACGGCGCAGAACGCCCTGACCGTCAATAACGAAGCTCAGCGGGATACGCCAAATACGTCCATATCCTTTCACCTGCGCATCCGCCATAAAAGCACCGGGAAAGGTATAGGCCTTCATCATGTCGTGCGCTTTACCGGCATCTGCAGGATCATCCATGCTAATCGCCACCATCTCTAACCCTTCTGCGTGATGCTTGCGGTAATAACGCTCTAGGGCTGGCATTTCTTCACGACAGGGGATGCACCATGTGGCCCAAAAATGCATGATCACCACCTTGCCGACATTCTCTGCCGTTGAAAAGTAAGCCCCGTTCATTAGCTTAATGTCGTAGCTTGGCGCGGCGGTGCCCTCTTGAATGGCTTTTGCAGAGCTGCTCACCAATGGGCCCAGTAGTCCGACGCAGATGGAGGCTAATAAAATTAATTGTTTAAAAAACATAGTATTAGAAACCATAGTGCATGCCTATTGAGAGGGTGTAACGGGGGGTTAACTGAAATCCGATTAGGTTTTGATAAAGGGGTACTTGCACGAATCCATAGATACTGGCCCGTTCGGTAATCCCAGCTGATAACCCAGGACTTAAATAAATTAGCGTGCCACCGGTGCTCACAGTATCCGCAATCACCCCTGAATCCATATTAACATGGCGCATATTCAACTGGATCTGCGGGGCTAGCGATTCAAAACTCATGTAGCGCGCACCCAGGTTAACATTGGTGCCATTGCCTGGGTGGTAAGTTTGGGTAGGACCCATTACTACAAATTGATAAGTGGCTTGAGAAAATACATCCCAATCACGACTGACCGCTTGGTGATAGAACAGTCCAACAATCAAATCGGTTGTGCCTGTACCGGGTTGAAGGCCGGCATCTATCAGGTTGCTCCCAGAACCCTTAAAAGGGGGTGGATAGGCTTGGTATAGAAAATGATCACCTGTGGGTAATTTAACCCCCATAGTCAGCCCGAGGTTATGATTATCCGATAGGGGGTGAAAATTCACCATTACTTTGCCGTCCCCTACTTTAGAAAAATCAGAATAATAACCGGCATTGGGATTGGCGGGGCTGGCTCCACTGACCCCATTGCTTTGCCCCCATGTTTGGTGTTGACGAATAATATAGGGCAATAGCAGGTTGATGGACCAATGGTCTGTACTGGTATAACCCAGCCCTAAGGTGACATATTGATTTTTGGTGTAATCCTCCACTTCCGCCGTATTGTTCAAGGCGAATACGGCAGCCGGCGTGATGGTGCTTGTCACATGACGTAATTGATCTTGATTGAGATAATCGTAGCGCAGATCAGCGGAAAACCCACCGCTGTGCGATACGCCCTGGCTCTCCCAATCTGTACTTAAGCTGCAACCGCAACTGGCGCAGGCCTGCGCTGCGCTATGAAACAGACCAAGCCATAGCGAGAGTAAAACAAGGATTGTTGATCGCGTCATAAGCAATGCTTCCACCCGCCTAAGGGCGGTCTAGGCTGCCCATAGATTTGGGATACGTCACAAGGCCCCAAGGCAGATTTTTATCTTCGATGCGCTTAATCACTTCAAGTGTGGTCGTATCAATCACCACGATTTCACTGGACTTGCCACAAGCCAAGAGTATTTTTGAATCATCGGGAGTAAAGGTGAAATGCCAGCAGCGATCGCCTGTGTGAACGTCCTTAATCTTTTCAAATGTCTGAGCATCGAACACTTGCAAGGCTTTTTCTTTATTGGAAGCGATGAACAAGCGTTTGCCATCCCGATCAAAAGAAATTCCGTAGGGCGACTTGCCGGTGGGCACTTCCTTAATCACTTTGAATTGACTATCGAGTACCAACATCTTGTCAGAAAATTCCAGAGTAGTAACGTAAATGCTTCCATCTGGAGAATTCTTAATACCGCGCGGGCGATTGCCATATTGGCCCACCGGAATGTTCTTCAGCAACTTGCCTGTTTTGGCATCATGCACAGTAATGGAGTTATCCGATTCATTGGTCACAATCATCAGCTTGCCGTCTTTGGTAAATTCCACTCCTTCCGTTTCAGGCTTGCCCACAATGTCATGAATAACTGTACCGGTCTTTAAATCCACAATGGCGATATGCCCTGGAATAGCATCACTGTCTTTTTCTGCTGCCTTACCGGCCAAACCCGTACTGGGCGTGGGTTCGTAGGTGATATAGGCATTGCCATTCATCACCCGCACAAACTCTGGGTTTTTGCCAATGGCAATCAATTTGGGTTTCGCGGCCCCGGTAGCATCGGTAATGGAAATATTGTCGCTGTCTTTATTAGCTGTCACCACAAAGGCGCCATCACTGCTGATGCCAATACCACGCGGCCCCTTGGCCGCAACATCCAAAGGCGCCACCATTTCTAACGTCCCCAAATCAATCACGCCCACGGTACCGCTGCTTTGATTGCTGACATAAGCAAAGCCCTTATCCCCCGCGGAAGCCGTCAGCGTAATGGACGATAAAGTAGCGATCAATGCAAACAATAAGAGTGAATTTAGGCGGTCAATAGTCATGATTTTTTTCCGTAATCAGTTGGGTTGCAAAGAAGTTAATAAAAATTAATTGATGTTGGGCTCACCGCCAAAGCGCCAGGTTACCCCAATCCAAGCCCCAATGGGGGGTGCGATAGCGCGGAATTGTGTATTGACAGCGCCGCTTGGATTGTAAGACTGGTTAGCCCCAGTAAATGCATCGCTGCCTAATTGTGCAAAACTGGAATAACGGCGGTTAAACACATTGTCCACTTTGGCAAACAATTCCCAATGGTCATTAAAAAGATAGCGTCCATCAAGGTTAAATATAGCAAAACCCGGCAACGGGCCATTCACATCTTGGTTGTTTTCATTGCCGCGTGCAAATTGATTGGATTGGGCCATCATGGTGAACCCCATTGTAATCTTCTCGACGGGCGTGTAATCCAGGCGCAGTTTCAGTAAGTGTCGTGGAATTCCAGGCATGCGGTCACCCGAGCGTACAGGACTGCAGGTGGTGGTAGTGGATCCCGTGCAAGTGGAATTTGCGGTGTTGCTCTCGAGCATCGGGGTTAGGAACGTGGCATCCAAAAAGGTGTAATTAACAAACCAATGCCATTGGCCTTGATTGGATTCAATTCCGGTTTCAAAACCACGCCGCTGTGTTTGCCCTACATTAGAAAAATATCCGCTGGTCAGATTATTTGGCGCAGGAAGATACTGGATGTCGTTGTTGAGCAATGAATCAAATAAGGCAAAATTCCAACGTGTGCTCTGATTCCATTTGCCACGCGCGCCCAATTCCCAGGTGGATGAGGTCACTGCCTTTAAATTGGGATCTGATGCAAATGCACTGGGCAAGGCGCATGGCGAGGTTGGGTCAGCGCAACCCAATTCAACCGGAGTCGGTACCCGCATGCCTTGGTTGTAATTAATAAACGTGGTCAGTTCTGGATTGGGATTGAAGGTAAGGCCGGCAGATGGATTAACGCGGTTATAGCTATGCTCACCATTTAAATCACTGCCATTCTGATCCTCTAATTTGACGATTGCGTGATCGTAGCGACTGGAAAGCGTTAGAAAAGTTTTAGGGTTAATGGCAAAGGTATCCGTCAAATAAAGACCCATATTATTGGTGTATCCCTTAAGGTCCACGTAACCGGTTGAAGGATTATTGTTGGCCGTATAGCGGTTGGCTGGCATGGCGACGGTTAAGGGCTGCAAGCTTTCGGTAAAGTGCGAATCGCCATGATCAAAACTTACGCCAGCGGTAATCGTATTGCTGTGGGTCCACCATGGGTGTGTGGCGGTCAGTTGCGTTGCCCCGCCTGTGCGCAGTTGCTCTACATTGCTTTGTATATTGCAAGCAGTCTGAGTGCCGCTATTAAATAGAGTACCCGGATTAACAGTATCGACCGGGTTATATACGGCACAAGAACCGCCATTGCTATTGTATACAGTGGTATCAACACGCCGAGAATACACATTGCCCGCCAGCAATAACTGATCATTCAGAAATTGGCTGCCCTTCAAGTTAAGCGCGGACAGTGAATTATGTTCAATATCTGGCCACGTATAGGACTGGGCCAAATTATTCATGAATGACAAGGGAATGGCTTGGTTGCCACGGAATAAATTATTGGCATAGGTATAACTAAGATCCACGTCCGTTTTATCATTTTGATAACCCGTCTTGCCAAACAATTGCTTGACCAGGGTGGGGTTATGTTGCGCCCAACCATTGTCATCCATAAAACTGGTAGCAATAAAGTAATCCACCGTTTCGCCGTGGCCACCAGTTTCGGCATTAACAGTACGACGGTTCCAGGTCCCGTCCGATACAGTCAAGGCCGTTCCCGGGAAATCAAAACCACTTTTGGTATTGACCGAGATGGCGCCACCCAATGTATTGAGGCCAAACACCGGGTTAGAACCGGGCATGATGGAAATAGTGGAAATGGCATTCTTAGGAAGCAGGTCCCAATTCACCACATCACCAAAGGCTTCATTGACGCGTACACCATCTACGAATACGGACAGTCCTTGTGGGGTACCCAATACCGGAGAGGCTGTAAAGCCTCGAAAATTAACATCCATCTGAACGGGCGAGGATTGCGTGTCGCTAATACTGACACTGCCCATATTTTGATTCAGCATTTCACTAAAATCAGAAGCATGCTGTTCATCGATCTTTTTGGCACTAATGGTTTGAACGTTGCCCGGTATTTGCTGGAGCGGGGTTCCCAAACCAGGAATAGGCGTTGTACTGACCACCTCAATGCTGGGCAATTCCAACACAGTGGCCGGGTTTGCCGCAATGGCCGTATGCGCCATTGCGGCAAGACACGCTATCAGAATCGTTACTCTAGAGCATCCGGCTATTCTTTTAAGCATTTTTTAAATCATCTACAAAAGATGGCTGAACACTTAAGCCTTGGGGTTAAACATATCGTGCACAATGCGATTGCGATTGGCTTTTAATTCTGCAAATGAGGGTTCGTTATTCATGGCACGTGTGATGGCCATCTTGGTTGCTTCGTAATTGGTACGATACAAGTCTTTCGTATCCAAGTTGGGGTCTTTGGCGCAACGGGGGTCAAGCCAAATCAATGCAATGATGCACAGATCGTTAATTTTGGATTCTGGTAGAACCCCTTCAATAACGCAATCCAATACCGCATCTGCGGTAGCCGACTGCACCACACCACCCAATAGATTAATGTCTGCGCTTTTCTTGAGGGTAACTTTAGGAACCATCATGGTGGCGGGCTTTACCATCTGATTAAGCGCGCGAATAGCAAACATACGCGTGTGGCCAGCGGATTGGCCCATCATTTGAGCGAACGCTTGTCCTACAGGGCCATCGGTTTCGCCAATCAAAATTTCTGGCATAGCGTCTGTAAATTGACCTTCTTTTGCAAATACGGTAGCTTCACCAGCCCTAAAAACAATACGATCTGACATGTCTATATCCTCATTGGTTGTAAATCAACGGATAAGGATAAGGGGTAGGCGTCACTGGGTCAAGAAAGATGATGGTATACGATCTTAAATGCATTTAGGCAGCGCTGAGTATGGGCTCTTGCAAGTCCAGCTGAGCCGCGGCGTCACGCAAAGCGGTGCGCAAGCCCTCCTCCACTACTGGATGGTAGAAGGGTAGCTCCAGCATGCCGTTAATGGTGGCGCCCAACTGCAGCGCCCAAGACAATAGGTGTCCAATATGCTCGGCATCGGGACCAATCATCTCAGCCCCTAAAAATTGTCCGGTTTGGCGGTGAGCGTATACGTGCAGCAGTCCTTTGTTGCGCAACATGACGCGGCTGCGGCCCTGGTCTTCAAAAGACACCTTACCAATCACTACTTGGTTTAAATCAAGATCGGCATAACGTTGGCCGATGGTGGCAATTTGCGGGTCCGAGAATACAATGCCCAAAGCTGTGCGACGCAAACCAGGAACCACTTGCGGGTAGCGCGCGGCGTTCTCTCCTGCAATACGTCCCTCATCGGCCGCCTCGTGCAACAGCGGAACATCTTGATTGGCGTCGCCCGCGATAAAAATGGAGCTGCTGCCGCATTGCATGGTGTTGCGATCAAATACGGGTACACCCTGAGGGGATAGCTCAAGTCCCAGGGTTTCTAAACCCAAACCATGCACATTGGGCGTGCGGCCCGTGGCGGCAACCACAACCTCAACTTCAATTTTATGCGCAGCTCCCGCTTCGTCATTCCAGCCAATCATGACAATTTCATCATGGCGTTCCACGTGAATGTTGCGTGCATCCGCATGAAGCGGAAACTCGGCGCCAAACGTTTTGATTGCATAATCACGTAAGGCGGGGTCTGTGAGTGGGCCCACAGCACCACCACGACCAAACATGTGCACAGATACGCCCAGGCGATGCAAGGCTTGACCCAATTCAAGGCCAATCACGCCCGGACCAAAAACAGCCACCGATTTGGGCAAAGAGTCCCAAGAAAACACATCATCATTCACCACCACGCGCTTGCCCAAATCTTGCAACAGGGGTGGAATAGCAGGTGATGAACCGGTGGCAATAACCGCCTTCTCAAAAGTGATGCGAGTAGCACCCGCCACTTCTAGGGTGTTAGGACCTGTAAAAACAGCGCTTCCCACCAATTTATCGGCTGCAGGAATGGAGTCCACACCCTCTAAAACAAACCCCACAAAACGATCGCGTTCACGTTTTACCCGTGCCATGACCGCATGGCCGTCCACGCTCACAACGCCCTCATGGCGAATACCAAACTCGGGCCAACGGGCCACACCATGTACCGCTTCTGCCGCTGCAATGAGCAACTTGCTGGGCATGCATCCCACGCGGGCACAGGTGGTGCCATGAGGGCCGCCCTCAATAATAAGTGCTGGGCGACCGGCGGCCTTGAGCGCACGGTAGGCGGCTAAACCCGCCGTGCCTGCACCAATCACAACGTTTTCAATGACGATCTGTTTCATGGGGTTTTCTGCATGCCTCTATTAAGCTGCTTTGCTGTGATGGTTTTTAACCCAAGCTTCTAATTCATCCGCACCGCCCACATGCTCACCGTTAATAAACACTTGGGGAACGGTGCCGCTATTGGCAATGGCACCCAACACTTTGCTGCGCGTCTTGGCGGGTAAAGTAATTTCAGCGTATTTCAAACCTTGCTCTGTGAGCAGCGCCTTGGCACGTGCGCAATGAGGGCAACCTTCGCGCGTCAGTACAGCTACTTGATCAGGTTTCTTGGCGTTTGCATTGATAAAGTTCAGCATGGTGTCCGCATCAGACACTTCAAAGGGGTCGCCGTCTTTTTCTGGTTCGATGAATTGTTTTACCACCACACCATCTTTTACCAACATGGAATAACGCCATGAGCGTTTGCCAAAGCCCAGATTCAATTTATCCACAAGCATGCCCATGCCTTCGGTGAATTCACCGTTGCCGTCAGGAATTAAGGTAACGTTGCCGGACTCTTGGTCCTTGGCCCATTCGTTCATGACGAAGGTATCGTTCACGGACACACACAGAATGCTGTCCACACCGTTAGCGAAAAAGGCGGGAGCCAATTCGTTGTAACGGGGCAAGTGGGTGGATGAACAGGTGGGCGTAAAGGCACCGGGTAGTGAGAATACCGCCACTGTTTTGCCTTTAAACAATTCGTTGGTGGTGACGTCTTTCCAATCATCGTTCACACGGGTATGAAAGGTGACTTGAGGTACTGCAAGTCCTTCGTGATTCTTCAGCATGGTTAATCTCCTAATGTGGGTGGGTTCAACAGAACAATGGTCTGTGGATGGGATTACTTTAAGCGTTGCCATGTGATTAGTCTAATTGATTGTAATGTGATTTATGATAGACTATACCTATCACATGCAAGGAGTTATAACCCTATGAATATCAATGAGTTAAAATTTATAGTGGCCGTAGCACAGGAAAAAAACTTTCGCCGTGCCGCTGAATTATCCTATGTCAGCCAGCCTGCGCTCTCTACCGCCATTCAAAAGTTAGAGCATGAGCTCTCGGTGCAAATTTTTGAGCGCTCACGCACTGAGGTCAGCATTACCCCCATCGGCATGCAGATTGTGGAACAAGCCAAACGTGTCTTGGAAGAAATTGAACGCATTAAACAATTGGCTCAGCAGGTGCGAAACCCCTTAGAGGGACCGTTTCGTTTGGGCGCTATTTACACCGTAGGGCCTTATTTACTGCCGGACTTAATACCTTGCCTGCACACCGTAGCGCCTCACATGCCGCTGATCGTGGAAGAAAACACCACGGACCAACTGCAGGAGCAATTGCGCACAGGAGCCATTGATGCGGCCATTGTGGCCCTGCCCTTTGATGTGCCAGGAATTGAGACGCGCGCTCTATACACAGAAGAGTTTGAAGTGGTGATTCCCAAAGGTCATCGTTGGGCCAAGCGAAAATCCATAGGGGTGAATGAGCTTTGTGAGGAGCGCGTGTTGATTCTCACTTCTGTCCATTGTTTTACCACACAGGTATTGGAGAGCTGTCCTAAGCTAAGCGCGCGTGGAGACAGTGTTCAACAAGGCAATAGCTTGGAGACAATTCGCAATATGGTGGCCTCAGGTCTGGGGATTACTGTATTACCAGCCTCTGCCAACAGCGTTAAGTATCGCAGCCCATTGTTGAAAGTAATCCCCTTTCACGCACCGATACCGCTGCGTCATATTGGCCTGGCCTGGCGTAAACGATTTTCTCGCAGTGAGGCGTTAGATGCCATTCAGCATGCTGCCGCACAATTGGCACTACCGGGGGTTAGGTACTAAGCCCTTAGGCATGTTTTGCGCTGCGCTTCATTAAATACACCAGCGGGATGAAGGCGAGAAACATAAAGCATAAGAAGCGGAAGTTATCCAGAAAAGACAGCAGCATAGCCTGCTGCCGAACAAAGGCATACACAGTGGCCTGCGCTTGGTGGGCGGCATCAATCACAGGGGCTCCTTGCTGGTGAATGGCCGCGGTAAGGCTGTCCAGCATCGTGCGAGCTTGCACTGATGTGGTATCCACATGAGCGGCCAAATCCACTTGATGACGCTGGGCACCCTGCGTAAGCCAGGTTTGCACCAAAGAAATGCCAAAGCTACCCCCTAAATTGCGCGACAAATTAATAATGGCTGAGGCGTTGCTGCTTTTGTTGGGGGCCATATCGGCAAAGGCTGCAGTGTTGATGGGGATAAACAAAAAACCCAAACCAATGCCTTGCAAGATACGCAACGTCGCCATGGACCAGAAATCCGCCTGCATAGTCAATTGCGACATGAGGAATAATGCTAAAGCATTGCTGAGTATGCCAAACACAATCATGTGCCGCACATCTACCTTATTGATCATCAAGCCAATAAAAGGCATAAAGCACAAAACAGCCAAGCCGCCTGGGGAAAGCAGCATGCCCGCATCAGTGGCCGAATAACCCATCATGGTTTGCACAAACATAGGCAGCAATACCGTACTGCCAAACAAAACAAAGCCCAACATAAAGATAAGAGCGTTGCTGATTAGAAAATTTCGTTGCAACAGTAATCGAACATCCATCATGGGATCGCGTTGACGCATTTCCCACCATGGCAAAATCACTAAGGCTGCGACTGATATGGTTGTCATGGCAATAATGAAATTGGATGCAAACCAATCTTCCTGCTGCCCTTTATCCAGTACGATTTGCATACCGCCAAAACCCAATGCCAATAAGGCGAAACCGATGCTGTCAATTTTAAAACCCCGGCTAATCATATCCAATCGTTGCTTAACAAAATGAGGTGGGTCAAACACCCAACGCGAGGTGAGATAGAGAGAAATAATGCCTACCGGTACATTGATCAAAAATATCCAACGCCAAGTGAAGGTGTCGGTAATCCAACCACCCACCGTGGGCCCGATGGCAGGAGCCAATACCGTGGTGATTCCATAAACAGCAAAGGCCATGCCGCGTTTTGCAGGCGGAAATGTGTCGGTGAGGATGGCTTGTGAACAAGGCTGTAACCCTCCTCCGCCAATCCCTTGCATAATTCTAAATAAGATTAGTATGGGTAGGCTGGGCGCCAAACCGCAAAGCAGTGAGCTAATCGTAAAGAGTGCCACGCACAGCATATAAAAGCGGCGGCGCCCCATTAAATTAGAGAGCCATCCGCTCATGGGCAACACAATGGCATTGGCCACCATGTAAGAGGTCAGTACCCATGTGGATTCATCTTGGCCCGCCGCTAAATCCCCTGCAATGTGACGCAGCGATACGTTGGCAATGGAAATGTCTAACACTTCCATAAAGGTGGTAAGGGCCACCGTTACCGCAATCAACCAAGGGTTAATGGTTAAATTATTGCGGTCTACGCCATGCGCTAATGTAGTCACGGGTATTTTATTTAGGCGCGATGGAAAGATTCACTTTTGGCTCTACCGACATGCCTGGCACCAAAGCGCGTATGGTTTCTGGTTTTTCATCAAAGACAATCTTAACCGGGACGCGCTGTACCACCTTTACATAATTACCCGTGGCGTTTTCTGCAGGCAATAAACTGAAACGTGATCCCGTGCCCGATTGAATGCTGTCCACGTGACCCTTGAAGGGGTGGTTTGGAAAAGCATCCACAGTAATGTCCACCGACTGCCCCACATGCATGCGCCGTAATTGGGTTTCTTTAAAGTTGGCCAACACCCACGGGTCCCCGTATACAATAGCCATCACAGCGGGACCTGATTGCACCAATTGACCTAAGTCCAGTGCTTTTCGTGTGACGCGCCCTTCCACAGGGGCAACCAAACGAGTGTGGAACAAATCCAACTGGGCCTGCTCAAGAGCTGCGCGCGCCTGTGCCACCGATGCCAGCCCTCCTGCGGCTTGCGCTTCTTTTAGTGCCACCTGACGAGGCCCTGAACGGGCTTCATCCAATTTGGCTTGAGCTTGCTTTACTTGCGCGCCAGCCGAAACAATAGCGCGCTTCGCGGCATCCCATTGTGCCGCCGCCGCCCGTTGCGCTGCAATGGCTTGATCCAAACGCTGATGAGAAATTTCATCTTTATCAAACAGCGCTTGGTAACGTGCCACATCGGCAGCGGTCAATTGAGCCTGAGCCTCGGCGGCATTGGATAGTGCCTGCGATTGTTCTTCTAGAGCGCGTGCAGAATCAAGTGCGTTACTGGCTTGTCCAATGGTTGCACGACTGACCGTGGTAGTGACAGCCAGGTCCTGACGGGTTGCGCCATGGCGCGCTTGGCTGGCCGCCAAATTGGCTTCCGCCTCTTTTACTTTAATGTCATAGTCGCGTGGATCAATTTCAGCCAACAGGTCGCCTGCTTTAACCCATTGGTTGTCTACTACAGCCACATGGGTGACGAAACCGCCCACACGTGGGCTGATCAGCACCACATTCGATTCTATAAACGCATCATCCGTATTTTCAAGATTACGGTTTACAAACCATAAACCCGCAAACAACAACACGGCTACAGCGGCCAGAATTAGGGCCGCTTTACGAATACGCTCCGCACGGTTTGAGGGGGCGCTGGCCGCGTGGGTGGTGTTAGAAGCATCCGTCATACAAGAACTCCAAAACGTTTAAGGGGCCGCATAGTCCATTTCGCCAATGGATAATTGATAATTGATCAGCGCCATTTGATAAGAAGCGAGAGCATCAATACGGGTGCTACGCGCCATGGCCAACATAGCTTGAGCATCCACCACCTCCAAGTTATCACCCACACCGGTTTTAAAACGGTCGCGCGCTTGGTCCAGTAAACGCTCGGCCAAGGTCAGACTGGTGGCCGCTGTCTTCACTTGATCTACGCTGGTCTCGAGCGATATTAATGCCAGACGAACATCTTCCTCAACCTGTTGATTGGTATCTTGCAATTCTAATTCCGCTTGGCGCAACCGGCTAGCGGCCACGTCTTGGCGGGCGTTAATGGCCCCACCCTCTAACAAGGGAATGGATAATTGCATACCAAAACTATAGGTGCGGTAATCATTATGGGCAGGGGTTACGCCACTAGGGCCCACGTCGCCCGCTAGGCTTACGGTGGGCAGATTGGCTACTGCTGCTGCACCGCGCTCACTGCTGCGTTGGGCAATCACTTGCTGCAAAGCCTCTAATTCAGGACGATGCTGTAACGCTGCTTCTAGGGCCAAAGGCAAATGCGGCATGGGCGCCTCTTTGGCTTGCAACGGATCGGTCAACGCCAACGGTGTACCCATGGCAATGCCTAGGGCGCGGCGCAAGCGGGTATCGGCTTCTCGTGCAGCGCTGATGGCTTGTCGTTGTGCCAGCGTATTGCGCGAATGGACGTTTTCTGCACGCACCACATCAACGCCCGTGCCCAATCCCGCTTTATGTTGATCTTGCGCCAAACGCAATAGACTAGCGGACAGCTCAAGATTGGCATTGGCAGCTAACACCGCTTGCGCACTGCGCTGCGCTTCCACATAGGCGAATGCCGCAGCACCGGCTACTTGTTGAGCAATAGCTTGAGTGTGCAATTGCGCCGCATTCACGGCATGTCCTGCGGCATCAATGTTGCGCAGCAAGGACAGGTCAAACACCCGTTGCGTGAGGCGCACGCGGGCGTCAAAAGTATTAAAGGGGCCAACCATGGTGGGGAAGCCTACAAAATCAAATCCCATGGCTTTCAAGTTTTCTGTTTGACGTACTTGAGAAGCCTTAAATTCTACGGATGGGCGATAACCCGCCACCGTTTCATCGGAATGCGCACGCATCTCAATGGTTTGCTCTTGCGCGCCCTTTAGTTGCACCTGTTCTTGCACAGCCAACGCTTTGGCCTGACGCAAGGAAAGCTGCAGCAGCGCATCCGTGGTTTCGGCCTGTAGGGAGCCACTCATGATGGCAAAGATTGCCACCGGCCAAACCATGGCAGAGATAGATTGATTCAACTTCAATATCGACCTCTTAAAAAAAACCATTAGTGATAGCAATGTTCAGCGGCTGGAAAGCGTCCTGCTTTCACTTCGCTGACATACAGCGCCACAGCAGCCTCAATGGAACCTGTTTCACGGATAAAGGCACGGGAGAAACGTGGTGGAATATAGGCACCTAAGCCCAGCATGTCGTAAATCACCAATACTTGACCGCTGCAACGCGCACTGGCCCCAATCCCGATGGTGGGAATTTTAACAGCAGCGCATAAGCGCTCTGCTAACGGTTCGGGTACGGCCTCAATGAGCAGTAAGCTGGCCCCGGCATTTTCTAAAGCTTTGGCAGCTTCAATGATGCGCTCGGCGGAAGCCGCGTCGCGCCCCTGCACTTTAAACCCACCCACTTGGTGAACTGATTGTGGCGTAAGGCCAATGTGGGCGCACACAGGAATGCCACGGCTGATCAAAAACTCCACTGTGGGCACCATTTCTTTACCGCCTTCAATCTTTACCATCTGCGCACCGGCGCGCATCAATTCGGCCGCGTGATAAAAGGTTTCTTGAGGAGATACTTGAGATGTGCCAAAAGGCATGTCCGCTAAAATGAAAGCCTGTTTCGCGCCACGCACCACACATTGGGTGTGATACACCACATCGTTTAATGTGACCGGCAATGGTGAGTCATGGCCCTGCACCACCATGCCCAAAGAATCCCCCACTAACAGAGCGTCCACACCTGATTTTTCTAATACTTGGGCAAAGCTTGAATCATAGCAAGTCAGCATGGCGATTTTTTCGCCGCGCGCGTGCATGGCTTGTAAATCAAGTATTGATTTTCTCATGCCCTTTAAACCTTAGTAAAATGGGCTTCGGATAATGGCAAACGCGTAACCCGCTGACCGGTGAGAGCAAAGAGTGCGTTGCACAGCGCTGGCGCAATGGGCGGGGTGCCGGGCTCGCCTACACCGCCAGGGCCTTCATGGGAGGCAATGGTGTAGACCTCCACTTTTGGCGTTTCACTTAAAGCCACCATGGGGTAATCATGAAAATTGCTTTGTTGAACCACGCCCTCTTTAAAGGTGATCTGACC
>Ga0316221_1000435_pt1 | contig 54479 bp, 52 predicted proteins | sample TBH18007metaG_FD_206003 | JGI IMG/M metagenome (GOLD analysis project Ga0316221, IMG submission 206003) | Freshwater microbial communities from Trout Bog Lake, Wisconsin, USA - TBH18007 | ecosystem: Environmental > Aquatic > Freshwater > Lake > Hypolimnion/Profundal zone | place: USA: Wisconsin... | reverse complement strand
TGCCCGGTTTGCGCTATCAGGGGGTGCCCTCACGGGTTCTGGGCGACGAATTCGATCATTGACCCTTAGCGCAGCCCTTTGTCGGGTGCTTAGCGCACCAGTCCAGCATAGGTGATCCGCCCCGACCCCGCCTGCGCGCGTGATGGTGCGATGTGCCAGCGTATGTGGGTGACGTCCTCGGCTGTGGCGAGGTGGCCGTGCGTCATCAGCTCGCCAAGGTGGCCCCAGCTTCTGCCGCCATCGACCGAGACTTCCTCGGTTGATTCGGCGCTTTGCTGATAGGCGAGGGCAGGGGGCAGCGCGTTGACCACGGTGAAGCCGCCACTTGCCGCGTTGGCCCGCGTCCAGCTGAGCAGCGTCACCACCCGGTCGCCGTGGACCAATCGGTTCGCGGGTTCCAGCGCGCGCACCTGCTCGCCATCGCGCGACACCATGCGTTCAACGAAAATGGTACTGCCCAGTGAAACCGGGGTGCTCGGCTGCGCAATGACCGGCACTGCGCTGGTCAGCAGACCGGCACAGGCCAGCGCGGCCCAGCGGCTCGAAACGGAAAATGGATCATGCGGCATCACACGGGCGTCCGGTATGGGGTTGTGGCCGCGTAAATTGGGCCTTTGCCCGGGCGTTGTGCCAAAAATAGGCCAAGGAATGGTTAATCGCCTGGCAAACAGGGTTATGGGGCTGCGCTTATGGGGCCATTTCCCGATAAAATTCCCCGATCCGTAAAAAGGCGGCGCAAGGCGGTTGACAGCTGGGACATGCTGCCTTAGTTGGCCGGCTCCCGACGGGGGCAACCCTATCGGAAGCAGCAAGTGAAGCGCGTCTCGCACAATACGCGGGTGTAGCTCAGTTGGTTAGAGTGCCGGCCTGTCACGCCGGAGGTCGCGGGTTCGAGCCCCGTCACTCGCGCCACTTGCTGATTGTTGCAGCCCGGTGACAGGGCCTGCCAGCCCCAATCAGCTTCGCTCAATCAGCCCCAGCGCCCGGTCTCCATCCAGATCAGAAACCGCCGCAAGGGCAGCAACCACACCAGCCCCAACACGACATAGACCGGCAGCTGCGCCAGCGCCGGCCAATGGGCGATCAGCGGCACCGCCAGCCAGGCCACCACCCAGCCATAGGCCAACAGCGCCCCCAGCAGCGCCAGCACGCCAACCGGAATGCGCCAAGTGGGTTCGCGGCGCATCAGGCGGACTTCTTCTTGCTGGGGGTGTTTTGGTACAGGCGGGTGGGGGTGATGACCGCGCCCAGCGGTATATCATGCGGCTCCAGCGGCAAATCCGCGACCAACTGACAATCCCACGCCAGGCCGATGGTCTGCGCCTTGGGGTGCGCCTCCAGCCAGCGGTCGTAATGCCCGCCGCCCTGACCCAGCCGCGCGCAGTCCTCGGTAAAGCCGACCAGCGGCACGAACAAAACGTCTGGCACCAGTTCGGCGGCCTCGGCGGGGGGTTGATCGGCGCGGTGCGGGCCGGGGGTCAGTGACGCGTCCACCCAGGGGTTGGCCCAGGCGCGAAACCGCATCAGCGCATCGGTACCCGCGAACCAGGGCAGGGCGATGGTCCAGCCCTGCGCCTGAAACCAGCGAGCATAGGACAGCGTCGGCGCCTCTGCGCCCAATGCGGCATACAGGCCGATGATGGCATCCTTGCGCAAACTGCCCACGAGGCCGGTCGGCGGGCGGTGAAATACCAGCGCGCGGACTTTGTCGGGCATGGCCTCAACGGTATCGAGGCGGCGTTGGCGCAGTTGTTTGCGCAGTTTTTGCTTTTGGTCCAAGCCCAGATCCTTCGGGAGGGGGGGTGACGGGACCACCATGGGCCGTTTACCGGGAAATCCTCTGACGCGTTCACGTCAGGTGGGAACCATGTGTGCCGGACCCCCCCGATAATCCATAAAGGAAACAGAGTGGCCAAGCCAGGGACAGCCCCCAAGGATTTGCTTATAGCCTCAGGGATTTTCATGCGGCGCGCACCGGGCAGACCCGTCGTGTGCCTATCTAGGCGCTCAAGGCCTCGGCCTCAAGGCTAATCGCTAATTTTTCCAGCCTTGTGGCAATTGCGTCCAGCGCGGGGGCATTTGATGCGGCCGGTGCGGGGGCGACAATCTGCGGAGCGCCGCGCAATTCGTGCAGTTCGTCGGCCAACAGCAGCGTGGCGAACAGCAGCGAGCGGGTTTCGCTGGTGGCGACGCCGCCGGGCATGGTCTGCAGCTTTTCGTCGATCAATTGGCCGAGTTTTCGAACATGCGCCTCCTCGCCGCTCGCGCAGGCCACGGCATATTCACGGCCTGCAATGACCAGCGTGACGTTACTCATGCCTGTACCTCTGCTGCGTCAGCCGCCGCGATCAGGCTGTCCAACTCCACCAGCGCGCCCGACACGGTGGCGCACAGCCGTTGATGCTTTTGCAGCAGGTCGTCATTCTTGGCCACCTTGCCTTCGCGAGAGCGCGCCAAAGCCTGCTCCACGCGGGCCAAAGCCGTCTCTATTCGCCCCAAGGCGTCGTTTTCCCGCACCGCAATCATGACGTCACTCCTAGCGCAAGGCCCAGCAAAACGCAAAGTGCTGCCCCAACGCGGAAAAATACCGCGCGTCAGGTGTGGCAAATTGTCCGCAGCCACTGCGCGGGCACCCTGTTGTAACGGGGGCATGGCGCTCGCGCCTTGACGGCGTTTGCCCCATCCGCAAAGGAGACACCCGCGAATCAAGCATCATGACCCTACAGCCGGGAACCCAATTTTATGAGCCTAGAAACCGCCAAACTGGGCCAAATGGCAAATGCGATCCGTGCGCTGTCGATGGACGCGGTGCAGGCTGCTAATTCGGGGCACCCCGGAATGCCGATGGGCATGGCTGATGTGGCGACGGTTTTGTTCTCGCAGGTTCTGAAATTTGACCCCGCAGCGCCGAAATGGCCTGACCGTGACCGGTTTGTGCTGTCGGCGGGGCATGGATCGATGCTGATTTACAGCCTGCTGCACCTGACGGGCTATGCCGAGCCGACGATGGACGACATCCGCAATTTTCGCCAACTGCACAGCAAATGCGCCGGCCATCCGGAGAATTTCGAGCTGGAAGGCGTCGAATGCACCACCGGCCCCTTGGGGCAGGGGATGGCGATGGCGGTGGGCATGGCCATGGCCGAGCGTCACCTCAACGCCACCTTCGGGCCCGATCTGGCGGACCACCGCACCTTTGTCATCGCCGGTGACGGCTGCCTGATGGAGGGCATCAACCACGAGGCTATCGGCCTTGCGGGGCACCTCAAGCTGGGCCAGCTCAACGTGCTGTGGGACGATAACCGCATCACCATCGACGGCGACACCAATGTGTCCACCAGCGAGGACATCCCCGCGCGTTACCGCGCCACGGGCTGGCATGTGACGGAATGCGACGGCCATGATTTCGCCGATATCGCCCGCGCGCTCGCCGAGGCTGTCGCCGATCCGCGCCCCAGTCTGGTCGCTTGCCGCACCGTGATCGGCAAGGGCGCGCCGAACAAGCAGGGCGGGCATAACGTCCACGGCAGCCCGCTGGGCGCCGACGAAGTCGCCGCCGCGCGGGCCTATCTGGGCTGGACCGCCGCGCCCTTCGAGGTGCCCGCTGACATACTGGCCGATTGGCGCGCACTGGGGACCAAGGGCGCCGCCGCGCACGCCGCTTGGGCTCAGCGCCTGACCGCATCCCCGCGCGGCGCCGAATTCAACGCCCGCATGGCGGGCGAATTGCCGCCCTTCACCGCCACCGAAAAGGCGCTGGGCGAATGGACGCAGGGCAGCAACAAAGTCGCCACCCGCAAGGCTAGCGAAATGGTGCTGCAAACGCTGACCGTTGATGTCCCCGCGATGATCGGCGGCTCGGCGGACCTCACCGGATCGAACCTCACCAAGGCCAAGGCCACCACGCCTTTCACCGCCGAGGATTACGCGGGCCGCTACGTCTATTACGGCATCCGCGAGTTCGGCATGGCCGCCGCGATGAACGGTATGGCGCTGCACGGGGGCGTCATCCCCTATGGCGGAACGTTTCTGGTGTTCAGCGATTATATGCGCAACGCGATCCGCATGTCGGCGCTGCAGCAGGTGCGCGCGATCTATGTGCTGACGCATGACAGCATCGGGCAGGGCGAGGATGGCCCCACCCACCAACCGATCGAGCATGTCATGTCCATGCGGATGATTCCGGGGCTGGAGGTGTTCCGCCCCGCCGACATCATCGAGACCGCCGAATGCTGGATGCTGGCGATGCAAAATGCACATAATCCCAGTGTTTTGGCGCTGACACGTCAGAATGTTCCTCAACTGCGCAATGCGGGCAGGATGCTGTCGGCCAAGGGCGGTTACCGCCTCGCCGCCGCCGCCGCGCCGCGCAAGGTGGTGCTGGTGGCGACCGGTTCCGAGGTGGCGATTGCGCTCGCCGTACGTGATACGCTGGAGGCGCAGGGGATTGGCGCCGATGTTGTCTCGCTGCCGTCCTGGTCGCGGTTCATGGCGCAGGACGGCGCCTATCGCAAAGACATGCTGCCCGCGGGTGTGCTGAAGGTTTCCATCGAGGCTGGCACCACCTTCGGTTGGGAGGCGCTGGTCGGTCAGGACGGTCTGCGCATTGGTATTGATACATTTGGGGCTTCGGCCCCGGCAGAAGTTTTGTATGATTACTTCGGTTTGACGCCGGCTAAGATTGTGCCCCGGGTAATGACGGCACTCCAAAACCAGTGATAGGAAATAGGCAAATGGCTGTAAAAGTTGCAATTAACGGGTTTGGCCGCATCGGCCGTCAGGTGGCGCGCGCGATCCTCGAACGCCCCGACTGCGGGCTGGAACTGGTCGCGATCAACGATTTGGCCGACGCCAAGGCCAACGCTCTGCTGTTCAAGCGCGATTCGGTACATGGCGCCTTCCACGGCACGGTAGAGGTTGATGGCACCAATCTGGTCATCAATGGCCACCGCATCGCCGTCACCGCCGAGCGCGACCCCGCCAACCTGCCACATAAGGCGATGGGCGTCGATATCGCGCTGGAATGCACCGGCTTTTTCACCGACCGTGACAGCGCCGGCAAGCACATCACCGCCGGCGCCAAGCGCGTGCTGATCTCGGCGCCTGCCAAGGGCGTCGATCTGACGGTGGTTTACGGCGTCAATCACGAGAAGCTGACCGCCGAACACACCATCGTATCGAACGCCAGCTGCACCACCAACTGCCTCGCGCCCTTTGCCAAGGTGCTGAACGATGCCATCGGGATCGAGCGCGGGCTGATGACCACCATCCACAGCTATACCAACGATCAGAAGATCCTCGATCAGATCCACAGCGACGCCCGCCGTTCGCGCGCCGCCGCCATGAGCATGATCCCTACCACCACCGGCGCCGCCCGCGCCGTGGGCGAGGTTCTGCCCGAGCTGAAGGGCAAGCTGGATGGTTCCGCCATCCGCGTGCCCACGCCCAACGTATCGGTGGTCGATCTGACCTTTACGCCAAAGCGCGACACCACCAAGGACGAGGTCAACGCCCTGCTGAAGGCCGCCGCGACAGGCCCGCTGAAGGGCGTGCTGTCGTTCTGCGACGAGCCGCTGGTGTCGATCGACTTCAACCACGATCCGCATTCGTCCACTATCGACAGCCTGGAAACCACCGTCCTGGACGGCAAGCTGGTGCGCGTGCTGTCGTGGTATGACAACGAGTGGGGTTTCTCGAACCGGATGGTGGATACCGCCGGGGTTATGGGCGGTTTGCTTTAAGGTTGAAAGGTTTGCAGGGGTTTACCACCCCTGCACCCCGTGACTTTTGCGTTGCGTATCGTTTTGCGTCGTTCTTTGACGCGCAGTGGCTTTAAAAGCCTGCGGCGCTGGAGCGATGCGCCCAATATTGGGGGTTTGGGGGTGTAACACCCCCAAGTCTTCATCTTAATTTTTTAAAGGACCCAACCCATGACCTTCCGCAAACTCGACGACATCGGCGATGTGGCCGGCAAGGTCGTACTGGTCCGCGTGGACTTCAACCTGCCGATGCAGGATGGCCAAGTCACCGAGGACAGCCGCGTCCGTGCCGCCGCCCCCACTATTCTGGAGCTGTCCGCCAAGGGCGCCAAGGTGCTGTTGTTGGCGCATTTCGGCCGACCCAAGGGCGCGCGCGACGCCAGCCAATCGCTGGCGCTGGTGCTGCCCGCCATCACTAAGGTGCTGGGCCGCGAGGTGATGTTTGTGCCCGAAATTGCCGGTGACATCGTCAAACAGGCGGTGGGCATACTGGGCAATGGCGACATTGCGCTCCTTGAAAACACCCGTTTCTGGCCGGGCGAGGAAAAGAACAATCCCGCGCTGGCCAAAGCCATTGCCGCCAATGCGGACATCTATGTGAACGATGCGTTTTCCGCCGCCCACCGCGCGCATGCCAGTACCGAGGGGCTGGCGCATGTGCTGCCCGCATATGCCGGGCGTTCGATGCAGGCGGAACTGGAGGCGCTGGAAAAGGCGCTGGGCCAGCCGGTGAAACCCGTCGCCGCGGTAGTGGGCGGTGCCAAGGTTTCCAGCAAACTCGGTGTGTTGACGCATCTTGTTACCAAAGTGGATCATTTGATCATCGGCGGCGGCATGGCCAATACCTTCCTCGCCGCGCGCGGGGTGGATGTGGGCAAGAGCTTGTGCGAACACGATCTGGCGTCCACCTGCGAGGAGATCCTGGAGGCGGCCGACAAGGCCGGTTGCACCGTGCATCTGCCCTATGAGGTTGTGGTGTCGAAGACCTTTGAGGCCAATCCGCCGAGCCTTCGCACCTGCAATGTGCATGAGGTGGCCGCAGACGAGATGATCCTGGACGCCGGCCCCGCTGCGATTGAGGCGCTGTCAGATGCGCTGAAAACCTGCCGCACGCTTGTGTGGAACGGCCCGATGGGCGCGTTTGAAATGGCGCCCTTTGACGCTGGCACTGTGGCCTTGGCCAAGACGGCGGCGGCGCTGACCAAGGAAGGCTCGCTGGTTTCGGTGGCGGGCGGCGGGGATACCGTCGCGGCGCTGCATCACGCGGGGGTTGCCGGGGATTTCAGCTATATCTCCACCGCCGGCGGCGCGTTTTTGGAATGGATGGAAGGGCGCGAATTGCCCGGCGTGAAGGCGCTGGAAGCCTAAAGCAGCAAATTTCAATTTCGGAGCGATAGGCGGCTTGCGGGGCAGGCTGTCAATCGCTAAGGCGGCCCCGTTATGCATACCTATGCAAGACCCAAAAACGCTGCCGACGAGGTAAAATCATGACCACCAAAGCCGTTCGCAAGATCCTCTCCGCTTATGAATCGGATAATCCCGGCGTCAAGGCGAACCTCCACCGCATCCTTTGCCACGGCAAGCTGGGCGGAACGGGCAAGCTGATCATTCTGCCGGTCGATCAGGGGTTTGAGCATGGGCCGGCGCGCAGCTTTGCGGTGAACGCGGCGGCCTATGACCCGCATTACCACTACCAGCTGGCGATTGATGCAGGGCTGTCGGCCTATGCCGCGCCGCTGGGCATGCTGGAGGCGGGCGCCGACACATTTGCCGGGCAGATCCCGACGATCCTCAAGGTCAACAGCTCGAACAGCTGGGCGGGGGCGGCCAATCAGGCGGTGACCGGCGGCGTTGACGACGCGCTGCGTCTGGGCTGTTCGGCGATCGGCTTCACCATCTATCCGGGCAGCGATGACTGCTTTGAGATGATGGAGGAAATTCGCGAAATGCGCGCCGAGGCCGCCAGCGTGGGCTTAGCCACGGTGATCTGGTCTTACCCGCGCGGCGGCAATTTGCCCAAAAGCGGCGAGCTGGCGCTGGATGTCGGTGCTTATGCCGCGCATATGGCGTCCTTGCTGGGCGCGCATATCGTCAAGGTCAAGCTGCCATCCGCCCACATCGAACAGGCCGACGCCAAAAAGGCCTATGAGGGTACCGATTGGTCGCCGCAGTCGGACCGCGTGCGTCATGTGGTGCAGTCGTGTTTCAATGGCCGGCGGATCGTGGTGTTTTCGGGCGGCGCGGCCAAGGGTGCCGATGCGGTCTATCAGGACGCACGCGACATCCGCGACGGCGGCGGCAATGGCAGCATCATCGGCCGCAACACCTTCCAGCGCCCCCGCGACGAGGCTTTGGCCATGCTCGCCAAGCTGGTCAACATCTACAAGGGCCGGGAATAAGGTTTGACGCCTGCGCGTAAGCCATTAGCCTGCCTGTGAATTTATCGGGGGCGGGCTATGGCTTACGGGGAAAGCGGATTCGCGGGACAGAAGATGTTCCGGGCGGAAAATGTGTGGCGGTTCGCATTTTTTGTGCTGGTCTGGCCGGTCACGGGTTTTCTGACGATTGTGGCCGTTCTGGGCGCAAATTCTGCGATAGAGAAAATCAGGCCGCAGCTATCTAAGTATGCCCGTTTTGCGGCAGCAATTGCCATAGGCTTGCTGTTGCTGGAACTTGTTGGACTTATCGCCAATCCGGCAATGGCTCGGATCGTCGTGATCGACATTGGCTTGGCGACGGCACTGGTGGCGTGGATGGTGCTCGGCTACTCGCGTATTGCCGCCGTGCTGTTGGCCGCGTTCGAGGTTGTGGGTATTGTCTCAGCATTGCAGGCGCAGGCGAGTGCTGATGATAATTTCTTTTCCGCGTGGGCGTCGGTGGCGATTATTGTAATCCGCCTCGGGGTCGCGGGCTGTGTGGCGATGGCTCTGAAACAGGGCATGACAATCGAGCCGCTCGAAGACGTCGCCGAAATATTTGCCTGATGGCGCGCGGTGCATTTTGCCGCTAATGCCGCGCACATGACTGACACACCGACCTTCGAACATACGCGCGCCCATCCGCAGCTGTACCTGATTTCGCCGCAAGAGGTGGGGGGCGCGTTCCCCGACCGGCTCGCCCGCGCGCTGGACGCTGTGCCCCAACGGCCGCACGGCGCATCGGCTTTCCAGTTTCGCGTCAAGGACATCGATGATCACGAGGCCGCCCGCCTCGCCGAGCCATTGCAGCGTATTTGCGATGACCGGCGCGTGGCGTTTATCGTCAACGACAACGTCGCGCTGGCCAAGCGTCTGGGCGCCGACGGGGTGCATCTGGGGCAGGATGATCTGGCCCGAGAGGGCGGCATCAAGGTGGTGCGCGCGGAACTGGGCAAGGATGCGCAGATCGGCGTAACCGCCCATGGCAGCCGCGATCTGGCGATGCAGGCCGGCGAGCAGGGAGCGGATTACGTGGCCTTTGGGGCGTTTTTCCCGAGCCAGACCAAGCAAACCGAACACACCGCCGAACCCGCCATCCTGACATGGTGGCAAAGCCTGTTCGAGATCCCCTGCGTCGCCATCGGCGGCATAACGGCGGCGAATGGTGCTGGCTTGGTGCGGGCCGGAGCGGACTTTTTGGCGGTCTGCGGCGCCGTGTGGGCGGGCGACGAGGAGGCCAACATCCGCGCATTGTCGGCGGCGATTGTGGAGGGTTTCGCGGGGTAAGCTTCCCTGCCGTCCAGCTTTCTGCCATCACGGTGGCATGAGCCAAACTGCCCCAAAAGAACTCACCCTGCGCGGCGTCCTGCTGGGCGCGGCGCTGACTGGCATATTTACTGCCGCCAACGTCTATCTGGGGCTGAAGATAGGGTTGACCTTCGCGACAAGCATCCCGGCGGCGGTGATATCCATGGCGGTGCTCAGCGCCTTTAAGAACACCACAATTCAGGAAAACAACATCGTCCAGACCATCGCCTCGGCGGCGGGCACGCTGAGCGCGATCATCTTCGTTCTGCCCGGCCTGATCATGGTCGGCTGGTGGAGCGATTTTCCCTATTGGCAATCGGTGGCTGTAATCGGGGTCGGGGGCATATTGGGCGTGATGTATTCGGTGCCTTTGCGGCGGGCGTTGGTGACGGGAACCGACCTGCCATATCCCGAAGGCGTCGCCGCCGCCGAGGTGTTGAAGGTCGGCGCCGGCGTCGGCGGAGCGGAGGAAAACCGCAAGGGCCTGCGCGCGATTATGGGTGGTTCGCTGGTGTCGGCCGCCTATGCGCTGGCCACCAAGCTGCAAGTTCTGGCCGACGGCGCCAGCCGGGTGGTGCGGATCGGTGCTGGGGCGACGCGTTTTGGCTCCGGGTTCACGCTGTCGCTGATCGGCGTGGGGCATCTGGTGGGGCTGGGGGTGGGTATCGCCATGCTGGTGGGGCTGGTCATTGGCTGGGTGGTGCTGTTGCCGTTTTACTCGGCCGGGTTGATGGCGGGGGGCGGGGCGCATGGGCTGACGCTGAGCGATGTCGTCGATCACGCCTTTGTCCATAAGGTGCGCTTTGTGGGTGCGGGGACGATTGGCGTGGCGGCGATCTGGACGCTGCTGCGGGTGATCGGCCCGGTGGTGCGCGGCGTGGCAGGGGCGCTGGCGGCATCCGCTCGGCGCGGGCAGGGGCATGATCTGCCCTTGACCGAGCGCGACCTGCCGATCGGTATCGTGGGCGCGGTGATCGCCTTGGCGATGGTGCCGATTGCGCTGTTGCTGGCGGGCTTTGCGCATGGAGGGATAATCGAGGCGCATTTTTGGGCAACCATGGCGGCCAGCCTGGCCTATGTGCTGGTGATCGGCGTGGTGATTGCGGCGGTCTGCGGTTATATGGCGGGGTTGATCGGCGCATCGAACAGCCCTGTGTCGGGCACCGGGATCGTCGCCGCGCTGGGCATAGCCTTGGTGCTGGCGGCCATTTTCGGGCGCGGCGGGGCGGCGGGCGATGTGCGGGCGCTGGTGGCCTTTGCGCTGTTCGTGACGGGCATAGTTTTTGGCATCGCTACCATTTCCAACGACAATCTGCAGGACCTAAAAACCGGCGAGCTGATCGGCGCGACCCCGTGGAAGCAACAGGTTGCCCTGGTGCTGGGGGTGGTGTTTGGCGCGCTGGTGATCCCGCCGATCCTGTCGATGCTGAACCACACCTTTGGCTTTGTCGGCGTGCCGGGCGCGGGGGCACATGCGCTGGCGGCCCCGCAGGCGGCGCTGATTTCGGCGATTGTGCAGGGCGTGCTGGGCGGCAGCCTTGATTGGGGGCTGATCGGGCTGGGGGCGGCGATCGGCGCAGGTTGCATTGTGGTGGACGAAGGGCTGCGTTTCACGGGCAGGGGGATGTTGCCCCCGCTGGCCGTCGGCATGGGCATCTATCTGCCGATGGAGGCGACGTTGCTGATTCCAGTGGGGGCGATTATCGGGCATTTTTACAACCGCTGGGCAGCGCGCGCGGCAAACCCGGAGCTGGCCGAGCGGTTGGGCGTGCTGGCCGCGACGGGGCTGATCGCGGGCGAGAGCCTGTTCGGCGTGGTGTTTGCCGGAATTGCCGCCGCCAAGGGCAGCGCTTCCCCGCTGGCGATTATGCCCGATGGCTGGGGGCCTGCGCTGCCCTTGGGCGTGGTGGTCTTCGTGGGCGCGGTGGTGTGGCTCTATGGGGCGACCAAACGCGCCGCTGCAACCTAACGGTTGTTCAGCACCTCGCGGATGCAGCGCAGCTTGCCCTCGCTGCCGTCGGCGTTGAGGCGGCGCAGCATATTCGGCGTCACTTGGCGGAAGACCTGCCCCTTTTTGGGGCCAGAGGTGATCTCCACATGGGTGCGCCACATCAGATAGGTGCCGCGCCCGTGCGACGTGAGGTAGGTAGATGCGTGAAGCACCTCTAAATCCTCATCGGGCTGGTGGATGCCGCTCTCACCCATTGCGTCGCCCGGCAATTCGCAAACATAGCGCCCGATGGTCAGCGTGGCCAAGGTGCCGCCGGGCACGGGTGGCGGGGCCGCCATTGCCATACCCGGTAACAGCAGCGCCGCAACCGACCATGATTGCCAACCGCGGCGCATCACGCTAAGGGCGCGGCTCTTTGAAATCTTGGCTGCAAGCATTGAAGGCGTATCCTGTATGAAGATCAGCGGCGTGGACATTCGTCCTGGCAACATCATCGAGTATGAAAAGGGCATCTGGAAGGTCGCCAAGACCCAGCATACCCAGCCGGGCAAAGGCGGCGCCTTCATGCAGGTGGAGATGAAGAACCTTATCGACGGACGCAAGACCAATGTGCGGTATCGCAGCCAGGATACGGTGGAACGTGTTCGCCTCGACACCAAGGATTTCCAGTATCTCTATGCCGAGGGCGAGGATCTGGTGTTCATGGATGTCGAAACCTATGACCAGATCAACCTGTCGAAGGATCTGATCGGCGACGCGGCCGCCTTCCTGCAGGACGGCATGACCGCCGTGCTGGAAATGTACGAGGACCGACCGATCAGCGTCGCCCTGCCCGATCAGGTGGAGGCCACCATCGTCGAGGCCGACGCCGTGGTGAAGGGGCAGACCGCCTCCTCCAGCTTTAAGCCGGCGATTTTGGATAATGGCGTGCGGGTGATGGTGCCGCCGCATATCGGCGCGGGCACTCGCATCATTGTTGATGTCTATGAGCGCACTTACGTTGGCAAGGTGGGCTGAAACTTCATGTCAGCAGTTTCAGGTTTAATCCGGGTAATGGAAAAGGCGGCCCGCAAGGCCGGCCAGCGTTTGCGCCGCGATTTTGGCGAGGTCGAGCATTTGCAGGTCAGCCGTAAAGGCCCCGCCGATTTCGTCTCCAAGGCCGATCAGGCCGCCGAGCGCACCATCTATGACGAATTGCTGCAGGCGCGGCCCGACTGGGGCTTTGTGCTGGAAGAGGGCGGTTTGATCGAGGGCGACCCGACCAAGCCGCGCTGGGTGGTGGACCCGCTCGACGGCACCAGCAATTTCCTCCACGGCATCCCGCATTTTGCGGTGTCGATCGCCGCGCAGGAACCGAAAGCCGATGGTTCGGGCTGGGGCGATGTGATCGCTGGGATCGTCTATCAGCCGATCACTGACGAGAGCTTTTGGGCCGAAAAGGCACGCGGGGCCTGGTTGCAATCGCGGCGGCTGCGGGTGTCCTCGCGCCGGTTTCTGGATGAGAGCCTGATCGCCACCGGCATGCCCTTTGCCGGGCATGGCGACAGTGCGGAGTGGGCGAAGATATATCACGCTCTGGTGCCGCAGGTTGCGGGAATCAGGCGTTTTGGCGCGGCCTCGCTGGATCTGGCATGGGTGGCAGCGGGCCGTTACGAAGGGTTCTGGGAGAGCGGCCTGAGCCCCTGGGACACGGCGGCGGGCTGCCTGCTGGTGCGCGAGGCCGGCGGCTTTGTTTCGGACTGGCAGGGGCGTTCGCAGTCCATTTGCGATACGCAGGTTCTGGCTGGAAATGACGCATTGCACTCAAAATTGCATAAGGTACTAGCCGGCGCCATAAAGGCCGGCTAAGGAGCCTTTCGATTTGGCGCTTCGGCGGTGAATCACGCCCCTGTGGCGGAATGGTAGACGCGATCGACTCAAAATCGATTGTTGAGAGACGTGCCCGTTCGAGTCGGGCCAGGGGCACCATTCCTGCGTCAAAGATGGGCACTTGGCCCGTCTTTGACGCGGAAGCGGCACATGCTGCACCTTCCAGCGTACAGCTACTCCCTTGAATAATCACATAGGGCGCTTGGCCTTGCTCAGAACTTCCTCCACCGACAATCGCTTTGCCTGCGAAGAGACGAACATAGTTCCGCCGCAGCGTGGCATCATCGTCGCGCAGCTTTGCGCAGATCAGGCTGGAGAAACGTTCAACGACTGCGCTCAATTGCCCCCGGCAAGCAACGCAGCACGCTCCTGCATGGACGTAATGGAGGAGCGGTGGGTGACCAATTCCACAATTTCGCTCGGCGCTCTTAAGCGCATCTTAGGTGCTATTCCAATCGCATTATCAGAGTTCTTCTCCCTTGAACTGGAGAAGGCAGACAGCCCCTTTCACCGTGCCGGCAACCTTGTCGAAATTGGAAAAGGTGCAATTTCATAGCGACAGGTCTACAGGACTCTTGCCGGCCGACGATTGCAGATTCTTGATGAATGCTACCAACCGGGTGTGGATAGCGGGCCTATCCCGCTAAGTCATGAAGGCGAAAGAAGGCGGCGTGGTAATCGCGGGTTCGCTGGAGGTGACAGTTGACGGGAAACGTTGTGTGCTTGGACCCGGCGACGTATATTCATTTTCCAGTAGTCGCCCACATCGTTTCAGATGCCTTGGTGATGAACCGGCACGCATCATCAGTGCTTGCACACCGCCTTCTTTTTAATCAGACACTGGCTGACAGGCTTACGCAGCAATTTGACCGGATTGACTCCTGATCCACCATGTCCCTGAAAGCCAATCACGGACATTGCGAGGACTTTGGCTTGCCAGAATACTTCGCACCCGGCGCCGATGGGCGAATGGAAAGAATCAGGATTGCCATTTTGGCTCGGGAAAATCGCTCGGTGGGGCGAAAATTGTCCACTTTTAGTGCGGCCCCGCTTTATGGCCGGTGTCAGGCAAGATGCAAAAGCTGTGTCAACGCAGCAGCACAGCCGCTTTGGAAATGGTTTGCCATATGCCCCACGCGATCGGTAATCCCACCGCCGCCCACGCGATCAAGACTGCCAGGGTGAAGTGCCCTGGTGCAGGCGTTGCCCCGCTTTGCACTCCGCCTTCTGCATCGGCCTCATATTCCAGCGCAGTTTCTTCGGGGATAACGTGCAGGCTCGGGTCCACCGGTTTAACCATCAAATTGAGCACAAAGGCCAGCATCAGCAAGCCTGCCAGTGTCCAGTAGACCGGCGCATAAATTTGAGGCCCATGTTTGCCAGCCGTAACTGTTGTGACGATGTACGGTCCGAGTATGCCAGCAGTTGACCACGCGGTGAGCAAACGCCCATGGATCGCGCCAACATATCTCGTTCCAAATGTGTCCGCCAGATAGGCCGGAACCGTTGCGAAGCCGCCACCATACATTGATGCGCAAATGCAGAACACGCCGATGAACAGCCCCACCGACCCGCCGATCAGCGCCGGCGCCGCCAAGCCATAGAGCAACGCGCCCAGCGCCGTCATGATAGCATATGTCGGCTTGCGCCCCAGCCTATCGGACGAGGAGGCCCAGAAGAACCGCCCGGCGATGTTGAACAGGCTGATCACCCCGACAAAGCCCGCCCCCACCGTGGCGGCGGAGGCCTTTTGCGCGGCGTTAAAGGCGGCCATCGCGACGCCCGGTTGGCCGATCAGCCGCCCACCGAATATCTCTTGCAGCATCGGCGAGGCCACCCCGATAATGCCGATCGAGGCCGACACATTCAGCAACAACACCGCCCAGATCAGCCAGAATTGAGGGGTTTTATGCGCGTCGTTAAGATGCACATAACTCTTGCCCGAAACGCCGGTGGCGCCCGCAGGCGGCGTCCATCCTGCGGGCTGCCAATCGTCATGCGGCACACGAAAGCCCAGCGCCCCCGCCATCATAAAGGCGAAATAGACCAACGCCAGCACCAAAAACGTCTGCCAGACGCCAGTTTGGGTGGTGTCAGCGAAGTTCTTCATCAGCTTGTCGGCCAAGGGGCTGCCAATCATCGCGCCGCCACCAAAGCCCATGATCGCCATCCCGGTGGCGAGGCCACGCCGATCCGGGAACCATTTGATCAGCGTCGAAACCGGGGTGATATAGCCGATGCCAAGGCCTATGCCGCCCAGCAGGCCGGTGCCCAGCCAGATCAGCCACAATTGATGCTGCGCCACGCCCACCGCGCCAATCGCGATTCCGCCCGCCCAGCAGCAGGCTGCCACCACGCCGGCCTTGCGCGGGCCAGCGCGTTCCAGCCAGCCACCCCAGATCGCCGCCGCCGCGCCCAGCACCACGAAAAAGATCGAATAAGTCCAGACGAGGTCGCTCACTCGCCAGTCGCAGGTGCTGGTTGTGATGGCATCGCCCAGCGTCATTCCCTTGCAGATCAAAGGTTTCGCCACGCCCAAACTGCGTGACAGCGGCAGCCAGAACACCGAAAAACCATAGGCCATGCCGATGCACAGATGAATGGCCAAAGCGCAGGGGGGGACCAGCCATCGGTTAAAACCTGCCGGTGCTATGATACGGCTGCGATCAAGAAAACCGGCGGCTGCCGGCGAGCCGGCTGTGGTCGCGACCATAAATCACTCTCCCAAACGCAGCAGGTTTGCCCCGCCTATCGTCACGCTAAACCCAGAAATATTTCGACAATAACAGTCATGCGGACCAGCTTGTTGATGCAGCAATCTAAGCAGGATAATTTTATGTGCAATCGATTTATCATAGAGCGTAATTATGCGCGATTTACGGCCTGACCTTGCCCTCGCCATGCGTTTTCCATGGCCCGTTGACTATGCTGCCAAGCCGGTCCACCGCGCTAAAAACTTATTCCAGCTGCGCGCCAAAGTTGCTCGGTGAACCTAGGCCACATTCAGCGGCAGAAATGTTGTTGGTCCCTCCAGAAACCGGGCAAAGATGGCTATGAGTATTTTCCGTGCCCGCGATGTGGATAATCCCAATGCCTCTGCGACGGATGCGATGCGCTACTGGCCTGAAACAGCGACGGCAGTCGCGGCTCGCCGCGTTGGCATAAATGGACGTGCTATCGCGGCGCCAATGGGCCTAACCGACCTGTTCGGGTGGACTTTGCGGCCCACCCCACATTTTGTTGATGAGAAGCGCGCCATTTACGCCGATCGGCTGGCATCTGAAGGTTGGCTTGATATTTGGCCCATGTTGCAAGGGGCCTGAGCCGGAGGGGACGCTCGCGTGTTTCGTCTGAGAGCCGGTTGCCTTCAACAATGGCCATATTGGGTTGCGTCCACCGATGGGGACATTTTCTTGGTCAGCGTCGTGCCCTTGCGCAAGGACAACGACTCCAGCATGGCGTATTCCTTGCCCGCGAGATGAACGGGCGCATCACGGTGCGATTGTGGCGGCCGCGAATGGCGGCTTTTGGCAGTCAACCGGTGTCTGAAACACGGCCTGTTACATCAAATTGCCTACCCCCCTTTTTGATGGAATTGAGAACCGACATGAACAATTGGGATTTTAAGTTTCCTAAACAAAAGAGAATTTGATAAAATATCTGGCATATTGATGAATATTTATCAGGATTTCCAATATTTTTTGCCATAATATGTTGATCTCGGGGGGCATCGAGGGAACATGATCAAAGGTGTCGAATCCGAGATTAAGCTTTTGGCTTCCGAGGAAATGATGGCGGCGTTGCGGTCGCACCCGTTGTTGGCTGGCGATGAATTGTGCGCTGAACTCACAACCACTTACTTTGATACGCATGATGGCAAATTGCAGCGCGCTGGTGCCAGTCTTCGCCTGCGGTCTGCGGGTGGACATCAGGAACAAACCTTTAAGTGCCCCCATGCAGGGTCGTCATCGGTGCGACGCGAGGAATGGTCGGTGCCAGTTTCGGGCGCGCAGCCTGCGCCAGATTTGTTTCCGGCGAAACCCAGCGCCGCCATTCTCAAAATAGTTGCAGGTGATCCGCTCGTCCCCATTGCGGTGGTTACGGTCGAGCGGTGTACCCGCCGCTTGAACTTTGGTGCATCTAGGATTGAGGCGGCATTTGATGTCGGCACGATCAGCGCCAACGGTCAGCGCCAACTGGTCAGCGAGTTGGAACTGGAACTGTTGGAGGGGCGGTTCGCTGATTGCCTTAGCTTGGCCGCCGCATTGCCGTTGGGACCGGATCTGTGCTGGTCGGTCCGATCAAAGGCTGAGCGCTGCTATGGGCTGGCGGGGGGGCGCAACGCTCTGGCCCAACGCGCCAAGCATGTGACGCTGACCCCCGAAATGAGCCTGACCGAGGCATTCCAGAGGATCGTTTGGAATTGCTTGGACCATGTGTTGGCCAATTATCCGCTGGTCCTTGCGGCGGCAGACGCAGAGGCGCTGCATCAATGCCGGGTGGCTATTCGTCGTTTGCGCAGTGCTTTGGGCCTGTTTGGCGATGCTGTGGGGGGCAAGCAGGCACAGACCTATCGCAAAGCGCTTCAGGCAATCGCGGCGGCCACCAACAAGGCCAGAGAAATGCAGGTTTTGCTGGATAAGCTGGCCGATGGTTCGAAACAGATCGCCCCCATTATCGAGCACCGCAACCAGGCGATGGCGTCGGCGCAGGCGGCTTTGGGCGGCGCGGCCTTTCAACGGTTGTTGTGTGAATGCGCTGTCTGGGCCGAGTGCGTTGACGCATCGCCGCAAAACCTTACCCACTTTGCGGCCCATGCGCTGAGCCATCAGTGCCATAAAATTCGGCATCACGCCCATCATATGGACCATATGAGCGATAAAGGTCTGCATCACCTGCGTATCCGGGTGAAGAACCTACGTTATGCGGTGGAATTTTTCGCGGGCCTTTATGAAGGCAGAGCCTGTCAGGACCATGCGCATCTACTGGGTGAAATTCAGGATAATCTGGGCGCACTGCATGATATGAGCGTTGAAATATCGCAGCTACGCGGGCGCTCTTTGCCGCATAGCTTGGATCACCCAGATGCGCGGCGGCGCAAGCTACTGAAATCCACAACCCATCTGATCGCGCAGGAACGCGCTTTCCCACATTATTGGAAGGCTGAAGGAATAAGGAATATGGCAAAAAGCGATAAACACGCACACTATGAGGCCGAATTGGAGGAGTTACAGATCGGCCTTAGCGCCATGCAACGGCAGGTGATCGCCGATGGGCGTAAGTTGCTGATCATCGTCGAGGGGCGCGATGCAGCAGGCAAGGACGGCACCATCAAACGCATCGTGGAACATATGAGCCCGCGCGACACCCGCGTCATCGCGCTGGGCGTACCCACCGAACGCGACCGCAAATCATGGTATTTCCAGCGTTGGATCGCCCACTTGCCGGTTTCGGGAGAGGTCGTGCTGTTTAACCGCAGTTGGTATAACCGCGCTGGCGTTGAGCGGGTGATGGGGTTTTGCACCGAAGTCGAATATGAAGACTTTATGAAAAGTGTTGTTCTGTTTGAACAATTGCTGGTGCATTCGGGATTTACCCTGCTGAAATATTATCTGGACATCAGCAAGGGCGAACAGAAACGCCGCTTGGATGATCGTGGGAGCGACCCGCTGAAGCAATGGAAAACTAGCCCCATTGATAAAAGCGCCACCAAGAATTGGAAGAAATATTCGGCCGCGCGGAACGAAATGCTGGCCCGCACGCACAGCGTTTTTGCCCCTTGGGTGGTGGTAAAGGCGGATAACAAACCGCAGGCGCGTTTGGCGGTGATCCGTGATCTGTTGGCGCGCAGCGGGGTTGAAGATCTGGATATAAGGCAGCTCCCCGACCCTTCGGTGGCCTTTATGTATGATGCGAGCGCGCTGGACAACGGCTGGCTGGCCGATTGAGCCAGCCTTAATGCCACCACCCACCGCCCAGCGCCGCATACAGCGCCACACAGTCCTGCAAACGCGCAGCCTCTGCGGCAACGCGCGCGGCATGGGCTTGGCGGGCCTGCACCTCGGCGATGTCCAGGTCAGCATCGCTGGCCAGCCCGCTGTCCCGGTTGGCGCGCATTAGGCGGAACGCGGTTTCGGCGGCCGCATCCGCCCGGATTTGCGCTTCGGCGGCAGCGCCATCTTGGTCCAGCGCGGACAGCGTATCGGCCACCTGTCCGAAAGCCGCCAGCACGGTTTGCCGATAATCGGCCATGGCGGCCTGATACTGCGCCTTGGCGGCGACGCGCCGGTTCAATAGGCTGCCCCCCTCGAACACAGGCGCGGCAAGCCCCGCGCCATAGTTCCAAACGCCAGACCCGGCTGAAAACAACTGACCAAAACTGTTGACGCTCGACCCCATACCGGCGCTCAGCGTGATCTGGGGGAACAGCGCGGCGGTGGCGACGCCGACCTGCGCGCTGGCGTTATGCGCGGCGGCCTCGGCGGCCAAAATATCGGGCCGTTGACGCACCAGTTCAGACGGTAGGCGCAGCGGCAGCGTCTCGGGCAGATGCAGATCGGCAAGGCGCAGGTCGGGCAGTCTTGCCGCCGCCGGGGGATCACCGATCAACACCGCCAGCAGGCTATCGGCCTGCTCAGCCTTTTGGCGGGTCTGAGCAAGGGCGGCTCGGCTGGTTTCCAATTCGCTTTGCAGCGTCAATTGGCTGGCATAGTTGGCAGTGCCAGCGCGCACCCGCACAGCGGCGAGGCGCACTTGCTCCTCCTCGGCCCGCACGACCTGCGTCAGGGCCTCGGCCTGCTCGTTATAGGCGGCGCGGGCGATTGCGGTGCTGGCCACGCTGCTGGCCAGCGTCAGATAGGTGCCGCGGGTGATCTGCTCTTGCCGGTCTACATCGGCGCGCAGCCCCTCCACCGCGCGCCGGTTGCCACCAAACAGATCCAGCGCATAGCTGACCGCGATGCCCGGAGTGAACAGGCTGAACACGCTGCCCGCGCCGTTCTGACCCAATCGGCTGGGGCTATACCGCCCGCGCGTGGCGTCAAAATTCACCCCCACCGCAGGGAAAAATGCCCCATATCCAGCGCGTAATTGCGCCTGTGCGGCGCGCAAGCGTTGCTGGGCGCCCTCTGCCTGCGGGCTGTTGGTGATGGCGCGCGCCACCAAGGCATCCAAGGCGTCTGATTTGAACACCCGCCACCAATCAAATGCTATGGCAGCCTTGGGGTCATAGTGCTGGGCCGTGTCGGTGGGGGCGCGGTAATCGGTCACGGACGGCGCTGCCGGAGCGTGAAAGTTCGGCCCCACCGCGCAGGCCCCCAGCAAGCAGCTAAGCAGGATGATACCGCGCCTCATTTCTTCGCACCGATGTAGATATCGACCTGCTGGCCGGGGAATATCGCCGCCCCGGCTGGCCGTGCGAACGAGAATACCACCGGCAGCACTCGCACATCGACGCGCTCTTGGCGCTGGTCCGACAGTTCAATCTTTGGCGAGACAAGCGGTTGTATCCGCTCAAACCGCAGAGCAATTCGCTGCGACGAACCGCGCAGCGTCATCACCGCATCCATATGCCCCGCATCGGTCAGGCGGGACACCAGAATCTCGTCCACATAGGCGCGCACCTGCATCCGGGTCTGCGGTGTGCCAATTGTGGCGGTGGGCAGCATCATTTGCGTGCGCGGGTCAAAGGTGCCTTGCGGGCTGACATAACTGCCGGTGGTGGCGGTGAGGGCCAGAACCACGCCTTCGCCGGGGGCGCGCAGCAGATATTTGTCCAGCAGGCTGCGGGCGGCATCGCGGGCCTTATCGGCGGCCTCGGCCTGATGTTGCTGATTGATGATGTCGTAACGCCATGCGCCAGCGCGGGTCAGGGCCAGATTGCGCTGGGCCACCTTGAGCGCGGTGGCGGCAATGGCCTCGGCGTTGCGGGCGGTGTCCAGTGTGTCCTTGCTGATCGATCTTGGGTCCAGCCGGTACGATTGTTCCTGCTTGGCCAGCGTGTCAGCGGCGCTTTTGTGGGTGGCGGCGGCGTTATCGGCCTGTGCCACGGCGATGGCCAGCGTTTCGGGGCGGGGCTGCGCGCGCAGTTCGGCCAATGCCCCATGCGCGGCATTGTCCTGCGCGGCCAGTTGCGCGGTAGCGGCGCGCTGCACGCTGTCGTCCAGTTGCATCAGGGGCTGACCGGGGTGCACGGTATCGCCCTCATGCACCAATACCCTGATCACTTGGGCAGAGACTTGCGGATTCAGCGCGATATCTTCGCCTTGGTTTTGCAAGCTTTCGATCATGCCATTGGCATATATGCCATTGCCATAGGGGTTGGAGGCCGGCGCGAACAAAGGCGGCTGCGCGGTGCCTTGCTCGTTCATCAGCCACGTGCTGACCACCGCCAGCGCCACCCCGGCGCAGGCCAGCGCATAAACGGGCTTGATACGGATCATGCGCGGTGCTCCTGCGGCTTGGCCTTCAGGGGGCCGGGTTCGATATGGGTCACGCGGCCGTCCTCCATGGTCATAATCCGGTCAGCGAATTCAAAGATGCGCGCATCATGCGTGATGATCAGGATGCAGCGGTTGGGGGTCAGCACCTGCTGGCGCACAAAGCTGATGATGTTGCGCCCGGTGTCACCGTCCAGGCTGGCGGTCGGCTCGTCCAGCACCAGAATGTCGGGTTGGCCTACCAAGGCCCGCGCAATCGCCACGCGCTGTTGCTCGCCGCCGGACAGCTTCACCGGCGCGATGTCGGCGCGGTTCGCCAGGCCGACAATGCCCAGATATTCATGCGCCTTGGTCATGGCTTCGTCCCAAGGGACGCGGCGGATGATCAGCGGTATGGCGACATTTTCAGCGGTGGTGAGACGTGGGAACAGGTGGAAATCCTGAAACACAAAACCAATGCGCCGCAACCGGTAATCGGCCAGTTCGTCGGTGGAAAGGCTCCATATATCGGTGTCCTCGATGGAGACGCTGCCTCTGTCGGGGCGCAATATGCCCGATACCATCGACAGCATAGTGGTCTTGCCGCTGCCCGATGGGCCGACGATGAACAGGATTTCGCCCAGATAGGCCTCGAAACACACATCGCTGACCGCCAGCGTATAGGTTTCCCCCTCGCCAAAGCCCTTGGTCAGGCCCTCGGCGCGGATGGCGACGGGGTTGGCGGTGTTGGGCGCCATGCTATCAGCCCCGGAAAATGTCGAAGGGTTCGATGCGCAGCACGCGGCGCACCCCGAAATAGCTGGATATGCCGGCGATCACCACCACCATGCCAAAGGCCACTACCAAGTTAAAGCCGGTGACGGTCGCGGCATAGTCGGGCAGCCGCGCCCGCGCGATCCAGATCACCAGCGCACACAGCCCGCATCCCAAACCATAGCCCGTCAGCGCCACAAACCCCGCCTGAAACAGGATCATCATGATCAGCTCGCGCGATTTCATGCCGATGGCCTTCAGCGCGCCGAACTTCTCAAGGTTCTCTAGGATGAAGGTGTAAAACGTCTGGCCCGAAATCGACAGCCCCACCACAAAGCTGATCGCCGTCATCAACATCAGATTGATCCCGATACCGGTTTTATATTTATAAAAATCGGATATTTGCTGAACAAATTCATCCCGATCAAGCGCGGCATAGCCGGCAGCAGCGACCTGCCGTTTGATTGCGGGAATGTCGGATGCTGATTTGGGCTCAACCAAGATATAGCTGATCGTAAAGCGCGAATTGGGCAGATATTGCAGCGCCCGGTTGTAGGTGGTGTAGAGCGTCGGCACGCCGAACAGCCCATTGGTGCCTACTTTGGCCACCCCCACCACGGTGGCGCGGTGATCGTTGATTTCAAAATCGGTGCCAATGGTGGGGCTGCCCAGCTTGGCATATTCGGAATCCTGCACCGCGATAAAGGCGTTTTCGCCGTAAATATCCTCTATATGGCCCTTCAGCATTTTGGGCCGGCCAAACAGGGTGGCGTCGTCCAGCCCGACGATGGTCACCGCCTGATATCCGCCATTTTTCAGCTTTACCAAGCCCCCGCCCGAATAGAATGGCACCGCGAACTTCACGCCGGGCATCGAACGCACCTCGTCCAGCACATAATCGGGCAGCGGGATGGTGTTGGCTACGGTTTGGACGGCGGGGTCCATCACCCACACCTTGGCGCCAATGTTGAACACCGTGGCCGAGGAGCGCGCCAACACCCCTGCGAACATCGATGTCATCATCACCATCAGGAACACCGCAAAGGTGATCCCCACCAACAAAGCCGAGAATTTGGCGCGGTCATTGGCCAGCAATTTGTAGGCAATCGTAAGAACGCCAGACATCGGTCACCGTTGATTCTGAAATAAATGTATTAGAATGCCTGATTACCGGAGTTAGTGGCATCCCACTTTGACTCATGTCATTATAAAGACTTCAGATCGTGATCCGTGCATTCATTTGCGAAGGCTGATGGCTAATTGCGTCGTGCAGAGAGATCGCAGTGGTCACTTAAGGAAGATCGCCTTTTTTGATAAAACACTGAATAAAAGAAATTTATTGTAGGGCGCTATCGTTGATGCGCGTAGGATGCGGTCCGGAGGGGCAAACGGCTGGGCCGCAGGACAAGATCATCACAACTTTGGTCGGGCGAAGACTATGTCCGTATCGGCTTTGGCGGGCGCGTCGCTGAATGGGTGGAATACGTCTCGGGCGAACAGTCTCTGACAGCGGCAGAGAGCGCGGCTGAAATCGCAAGTCGTATGGCTTAGCTCGACAGGATTAGTATGTTCCTGAGGGAGGGGAGGGGGCTCGGCCGAGGTGATGTCAGAAATAAAATTAACACCGATCAATTATTTTATTAGACAGTGTATAATTAACTGCCTATCAAGGCGATTGAGGCTAACAAGGGCATCAGACCGCAGGGCAGTCGCGGCGCAAGGCAAAGGGATTTACGGCATGGCAGGGCACATTCTCGGCAATTTGGTGCGAGATCTGGAGGCGCCGATCGAGGCGCGCGGGTTTGGGACCGGCTGGTTCTCAGGCTTTTTCGCCCTCGTTCTTGGCGTGACGGGCCTTGCCTTTGTGGTGGCGCTGCGCTGGCCAGCCTGGTTCGCCATGCCGCAACTGGAGGTTATCCGCGATTGGACCAGTTTTCGGCTGGCAACTCACCTTATTTTGCTCAGCGCCTATGGTTTGGCACTGCTCAGCCTGCTGCTGCGCAAGGACAAGGCGATTGGCATGACGGCGCTGTTGGTGTCGCTGACGGCCTCGATCCTTGGCGGCGCCAATGTGCAGCCGCATGAGGTTCACAGCTGGGGGATATTCTTTGGCGTCGACTTTTTTGCGGTGAATATGATCGCCACCGGGCTGATGTTCGCGCCGATCGAGCGTATCTTGCCGCACAATCCCCATCAGCGGTTGTTCCGTTACGAATGGCGCGAGGATCTGTTCTATTACCTGATCAGCTCGATGCTGGTGCAGGTTATCACCTTTCTGGCGTTGGCGCCTTCCAGCTATGTGAACGCCCATGCCGGCGTGCTGAGCGGCGTTCGCGGGTTTGTTGGCGGCCTGCCTTGGGCGGTGCAATTCGTGCTGGCGATGCTGCTGACCGATCTGGCGCAATATTGGATGCACCGTCTGTTTCACCGCGTGCCGTTTTTGTGGGGCTTTCACGCGGTGCACCATTCGGCCAAGGCGATGGACTGGCTGGCCGGCGCACGGATGCACTTCATCGAGATCGTCGCGCTTCGCGGGATCACATCGCTGCCATTGCTGACCTTTGGCTTCGCGCCTTCGGTGATGCAGGCCTATGTCGGCATGGTTTATGTTTATGCGTCGCTAGTGCATGCCAATCTGCGCGGGGATTTTGATGGGTTGGGGCAGTGGATCGTCATTCCGCGTTTTCACCACTGGCATCACGCGATTGAGGCCGAGGGCGTGGACAAGAATTTCGCCATCCATTTCCCGCTGCTCGACCGGTTGTTCGGCACCTATTACCTGCCTGAAAAGGCCTGGCCCACCGGTTACGGCGTGCCCGAGGAAGTGCCGAGCGGCTATCTGAAGCAGTTCGCCTATCCCTTCGTGCGCAAGCCCTGACCGATGGGTCGCCGCTCTGACCACAGCCGCAGCGAATTGGCGGCGATGATCCTCACCGAGGGTCATCGCCAGCTGGCCGAGGTGGGGTATGCGCGTTTTTCCGCGCGGGAACTGGCCAAGCGGATCGGCTATTCGGTGGGCACGCTGTATAATGTGTTTGGCTCGCTGGACCTGCTGATGCTGGCGATCAATGGGGTGACGCTGGACGGCTGGCGGGCCTATCTGGAACTGCGTTTGGAGGCATCTCCGCCAGATCAACGGCTGAAATCTGCCATATCCGCCTATTTCGAATATGCGGTGCTGAATGGCCATGCGTGGACGGCGCTCTATGACTTTCGCCTGCCCGTGGGGGACGTCGCCCCGGCCAGCTATACCGCCAAGGTGGAGGCAATCTTCGAGGTCGTGATCGCCGAAATCGCAGCGGTTTTGGCCCCCGAGCGGCGTATCCACGCCCCGGCGCTGGCGCGTTCGCTGCTGGCCAGTGTGCATGGGCACTGTTTTTTCACCATCAACAACACCTTTGCCCTGCTGGGCGAGGCTGACCCGCTGGGCGCCGCCCACGCCCGCGTCGCCGAGGCCATCGCAGCCTGTAACGCGGCCGCGGAGTGATGCGGCGCCCGCATATCCGAATGGCGCAAAACGGCGCTGGCGTGATGGTGCTGCATGGACATGGCCATACGGCGCGCTCGATGCTGGTGCTGACGCGCCGGTTGCGGGCGGCGGGATACCAAGTCTGGGCGCCCAGTTACCCCAGTTTCCGCGCGACAATGCCGGAAATCGTCGCCCATTTGCAGCCCGGTCTGGCAGAGTTTCAAGCCCGGTTGGATGGCCCGCTGCATATTGTAACGCACTCGCTGGGCGGGCTCGTGGCGCGGGCTTTGCTGGCGGCGGATCGACCGCCAATATTGGGCCGCGTGGTGATGCTGGCCCCGCCCAATAATGGCAGCGAGTGGGTGGATCTGCTGTTTCGACTTCGGATGGACAAGGTTGTTCTTGGACCAGTCGCGCATCATTTGCGCACAAGACGCGCGCGCGTTTACGAAGACATCCTTGGCCCAGTCGATTTTGAACTCGGTATCATCGCTGGCAATCGGCCGTTGGATCCTATTTTTCCAAAAATATTCATACAAAAACCGAATGACGGCAAAGTCTCTGTCACATCGACCTGCGTTACGGGTATGACAGATCACGTCATTATTCCGGTCTCGCATATCCGTGGCAGCGGGCTGGTTGCCTTTGACGAGCGCTGGCTGCGACAGGTGTGGCTCAACCTGCTGTCGAACGCGCTGGCCGTTACCCCCAAAGGCGGCAAGATCACCTTGGACGCGGCCTATGCGGGCGGGCGCTGGGAGGTGACACTGGAAGACGAAGGCCCGGGCCTCGCGGAGGACAAACTTGCCCGCGCATTCGAACGTTTCGTGCAATTTGGCACCGCCGATCAACGCGCGCGGGGCAGCGGGCTGGGGCTGGCGATTTCCCGCAGCATCGTCAAACTGCACGCGGGCACCATCACCGCCAGTTACCGTACCGACCGTTCCGGGCTCAAGGTCGTGGTGTCGCTTCCGCTCGCGCTGGGGTGATGGGATCGCATTCACAGATCAAGCAGGCTGGTGACGATGCGGCCGGGGGGAAGATCGGGGTATTCGTCGGGTGCCCCGCTGCGATTGACCCACACGGTACGAAAGCCAAATCGCGCTGCCCCCGCAATATCCCAGCGGTTCGATGACTGAAACGACACCTGATCAGCGGGCACGCCATAGCGGGCCGTGACCAGTTCATAGACCGCCGGCGCCGTTTTATAACACCCCAGCGTATCGGCGGAGAGCGGTTCATCTAGCAAATCCTGCAGCCCCGCGCTGGCCGCCGCCAGCCGCAATCCCGCAACCGTGCCGTTGGACAGGATGACAGCACGCGCCCCGCGCCCGCGCAAGGATCGCAGCATGGGCGCGACATCGCCATAGGCATCCAAGGTCTCATAAGCGCCCAGCAAGGCCGCGCGCGCCTCCGCCGTGATCCCTCCGCAAGATGCCGAAGCGAAATCCAGCGCCTCTGCGGTGAGGGCCGCAAAATCGCGATAGGCCCCCATCAGGCTGCGCGTCCACGTATATTCCAGCTGCTTTGTCCGCCACATCGCCGACAGTTGATCCGCGCGCGCGCCGACCAAATCGCGATGCCGCCCCACCGCAGAGTGTACGTCCAAAAGGGTGCCATAGGCGTCGAATACGTAAACTGGCTGGTGCAAGGGCTTGTCTCCAATCGGTATTTAGCAGGCGGCGCCCAACACGCCGCGAAAGGTTTGGCGGCGGTGGCCCTGTGTAATGGTCAGCGTGGCCGGGCTTTCAGAACTATCGGATTCTTCTTGAGACACAATTCGCCCGGTTCGGCGCACCCGCAACGACCGGCCGCCACAAGACACAGCTGCCGATGGCGAACCAAAATCGCCGAACTGCTGATCGGTCACCGAACATGTCTGCAAGCCCTGTGCGCCGCGCATCAGAATATCGTGGCCGATCATGAAAATCAGTGTGTTATTGCCATGTGTGAATGTGATTTGACACCCACTTTCGCCGGAGGTCGCCATATCCTGTTCGCTGAGGCCGCGCAGCGCGCTCTCCGGCGGGCGGGCATCCGCGATGGTCAGGCACCACCCGGCCAACAGGACACCGGCGCCAATGCGGACAAACCTGCTCATGCTGCTCCAAGCTCCGTGATGTGGGGCGACAAAGCACCTATGCGCATATCTGGCGTTCTGTGCCAGTGCCGCGTGCGAGAATTCGCCTGACCGCCGCCTAACGCGGGGTGATGTCTATCGGGGGCAGCTCGGCCCCCGCGAGGGTTACGCCCAGAATTTTGGCCAAGGTGGGGGCGATTGCTCGCATATCGACCGTGCCCAAATCATGCGCCGCCGGCACGCCGGCCCCCATCAGCAGGAATGTTGAGCGCATGCGCGGGTCCGCCGGGAAATAGCCGTGCATGCCCTTGGCGGGCGCCGGATCGACCACCAGGGGCAGCTCTGGCCCGCGCCACGGTATCGCCATCACCCCGTCGGCCAGATTGAGGTAAAACGCCGCCTGCGGATTGCCGCCCGCGCGCGCAATATCCGTACGGGTGATGATGCTGGCGATGCCATTGGCGGGCTCTGCCTGCAGATGGGCCAGCAGATCGCCGACCTTGCGCTGCATGGCGGCATCATCGCCATGCGCCAGAACCACCGCGATCGATCCGCCCGAAACCCACGGCACCGCATCCCATTGGTTGATGTGCCAACCACCATGCGCCGCGCCGGCATCCGCCCCGCGGATCAGCCCGGCATCAATGAACGTGCGCCACAGGTTCAGGCCCCGCGAAACATGCGCAAAGCCATGGTCGCTGACCACCGCCACCATGCCATCGGGATGCGCGGCTTGCTGGGCGGCGACCAGCTTGCCGACCAGCACATCCAGCCTTTCCAGAACCGCGTCGGCCTCTGGGGTGTCGGGGCCGGCGTGGTGCTGCATGGTGTCCAGCCCCGTGAGGTAAACGGTCAGAAAATCGGGATGATGCAGCGCGATCAACTGTGCGGCAAAGCGCGCCCGCGTCTCGTCCCCATCAATGTTGTCGTCGATCCCGGCAGCATAGGGGGTGTATCCGGGGGACCCTTCCTTGCCCTCCAGTTCGCCCAGCAGGCCGGGGGTGGCCAGCGCGGCCAGCAGCTTGGCGTCGTCGCCGTGGCCGGTCAGCCAGATTTGGGGCAGGTTGTAATCGATATTTTTCGCGCCGACGCTGACCGGCCAATGGACATTGCCGGTGGACAGATGAGCGGCGTGGGCGGCATCCCACAAGGTGGGCAGCTGGATATCGCTGGCGTAGTAATACCAGCCCTCGCGGTTGATTTGCAGCGGGTCAAAGGTCTGGTTATTGACAATTCCGTGACGCGCCGGAGAAGCCCCGGTGATCAGCGTGGTATGGCTGGGATAGGTCACGGTGGGCAGAACGCCAATGACGCCGTCGGCATAGCTGCCCTCAGCCAAAAACCGGCGTAGATTGGGCAGTTTGAGGCCGCGTTTCGCCGCATCTGACACATCCGCCGGGCGCAACCCGTCCAATGAAATCAACAGAACAGGCCGCGCCATGGCGGGGGCGCTGAGGGCCGATGCTGCCAAAGCCAGCGCAAATGCCTTCAAGATGCACGAAAAGCGCATCATAATGCTCCTTGCGCGCATGTTTTTGCGCCAAAACGGGGGGCGGATTTGCTGCCCCGTAATTCCAGAGGGATCGGGCTCAGCTCTTCCAGCGTTTCGGCTGCCTTCAACGCTTGGCGCATTAACGGCGTGCGGCGCTGTTCGGTGCAGCATACCACATAGCCGGTGAGCAGCGCCGCATCGGGTTGGAACTCGGGTTCCAGCACCGCAAGGCGCGCGTCGAACGGGCATTCGGCAGAGAAAAACAGCGACACCCCCATGCCCAGCGCCACCGCCTCGCGGATAGCCTCGCGGCTTTGTACCTCGATCATGCGCGCCGGGGTCAGGTCATGCGCGCTGAGCAGAGACTGCGTGGCGGCGCGGGTTTTCGATGATATCTCGCGGATCAACAGGCAATCCTCGGCGAGCGCCGACAGCGGATAGACCGGGGACTTGGCCAACCTGTGCCCTGCCGGCACCACAACCTTCAGATAATCCACGAAAAGCGGCTTGTAAGCGAAACGCGGATCGATCTGCGGATCGCTGATGATCGCCACATCGGCGCGCGCTTCCAGCAGCCGGCCCAGCGTGGCTTGCGAATTGTCGATCTGCACGATCACCTCCAACCGGGGCTCGGCGGCCAGCATCGCCTGCGCCAGACGCGCGGCGTAGATCGGCGAATCCGATGCGATCCGCACCGCCATCGTATCGCCATCGGGCTGGTTGCCCAGCAGGTCGTCTATCTCGTCCGATGTGGCGAACATGCGCTGGGTCAACGCCAGCAGTTCGGCGCCCGTGGGGGTGAGCAGCAGCGGACGCCGGCGACCTTCGAACAAGGCTCTGCCGTGACGTTTTTCCAACGCCTTTATTTGCTGCGACAATGTAGGTTGTGAAATATTCAGCCTTCTTGCGGCGCGACTAAAGCTGCCTTCAACGGCAACAGAATGAAAGCTGCGCAAATGCTGATGATTTACTGACAATATTACTGTTCTTGTGAATGCGGGATGAGTCCGCGCACATCCATAATCGCTGTAAATGTCAGTATAATGACAGGTTTCGTACTATAGTTTTCGCCTATATCGCTCTTTGTTGATTAGTATTGGCCGGCACATCCCGCCTTTGACAGAGCCCTTCGCATTCGCAGCATGGCGTGTTCGGACGATTCGTGATCCGGCCGGCCTTGGTGCGCAAGCTTGATCTCACGTTATCGGGGGCGACCATGACCAGCAGCAAATTATCGATCCGTACCAGCTTTATGCTTTCTGCCGCGGTTTTCGCCGTGCTGGCGGGCGGCCAAGCCTATGCCGACACGGCATCCGCGACGGATACCGCCGCCGCCGCGCCCGATGCCGCGCCGCTGCCCACCGACATCATCGTCACCGCCCAGCGCCGCAGCCAATCGGTGCAGAATGTGCCGATGACCTTGCAGGCGTTCTCGGGCAATTCGCTGGCTCAGCTGGGTGTCACCACCTTCGACGATTTGCTGAAATATACCCCCAACGTCACGCTGGCCAGCAATGGTCCGGGGCAGGGCGCTATCTTCATGCGCGGCCTTGCCACGGGTTTTGCGGGCAACCAGTCATCGGGCACGATCGCGCCGTTTCCCAATGTGGCGATTTATCTTGATGATCAATCGATGCAGTTCCCGGCGCGCAACGCCGACGTCTATATGGCCGATATGGAGCGCGTCGAGGTGCTGGAAGGCCCGCAAGGCACGCTGTTCGGCGGCGGTGCGGAGGCGGGCGCGGTGCGTTACATCACCAACAAGCCCAAGCTGGACGCGCTGGGTGCCAGCATCGAGGGCAGCTTTGGCGGCACCGTGGGCGGCGCGCCGAATGGCTCGTTCAACGCCATGGTCAATGTGCCGGTGATCAAGGATCAGCTGGCGATCCGCGCGGTGGTCTATGACGACCACCACGGCGGCTATATCAACAACGTGCCCAGCAGCTTTACCCGCCAAGCCACCGATTCCGGCAGCGTGGCGTATAATTTCGTGCCCACCGCCGCGAACCAGTCGGCGGGCGGCCAGTACAACAACTTTGCGCTGGCCAAGAAGGATTACAACCCGGTCGATTACTCCGGCGGCCGCGTAGAGGCGCTGTGGGACATCAACCCAGACTGGAACCTGCTGCTGGCCGAGAGCTATCAGAAGATCGACGCCGAGGGCACTTTCTCTGCTTATCCCACCGGGTCTGATTTTCAGGCGCTGGGGCCGCTGGATACCACGACCTTTACGCCTTCGTATAACAAGGACACCTATTGGAACTCGGCGTGGACGCTGAACGGTAAGATCGGTGACTGGAAGGTGGTCTATACCGGCGCCTATATGACCCGCCATCTTGAGACCCAGCAGGACTATTCGAACTATTCGCGCACCGCGGGCGGCATGTATTATCAGTGCACCGGTTCTGCCACGGGCTTTGGCACGGGCGCGACCAGTTGTTACTCGCCGGTGGCCTATTGGCACGACAATATCCGCAACACCCACCACAGCGAGGAACTGCGTATCGCCTCACCCGAGGGCAAGCGTCTGCGGGTGATCGCGGGCGGATATTACGAGAAGTTCAAAATTCAGGACATCATGAATTTTGATTATACCAGCATTCCATCCTGCACCACCTCGGCGATTGCGGCCAGCGCGCCTTGCGTCGGCAATGTGCAGACCTACCCCGGTGCCACCGCCAACCAGCCCGGCGCCGAGCCCGCCGGCACCACCTTTGGCGAGGATACCCAGCGCGGTTATCGCCAATTTGCCTTCTTTGGCTCGGCCGATTTCGACATTCTGCCGAAGCTGACGCTGACCGCCGGCACCCGCTATTACAATTACAGCGAGTACGAATTGGGTTCGCAGTTTGAAACCTATACCAGCTGCTATCAGGTACTGACCTGCCCGGTGTCGGGCGGCGGCAACCACAATATCGATGCCGACAACGACAACGCCACCTATCACGGTTTCAAGAGCAAGGCCGAGATCAGCTGGCGCCCGAAGGATCACACCCTGGTCTATGCGCTGTTCAGCCAGGGCTTCCGTCCGGGCGGGTTTAACCGCCGGGGTTACTACATCCTGCCTGACAAGAACGGCGTGGGGCAATATTTCCGCCCTCTGGTCTACAACCCCGATCAGCTGACCAACTGGGAAGCCGGGCTGAAAACCGACCTGCTGGATCGCCGTCTGCAACTGAACCTGTCGGCCTATTACATGGTGTGGAACAATCCGCCGATCAACGTGTACAACCCGGCGGGCGGCTATGGTAACTCCAGCTTTGAGGCCAACGGCCCCAGCTATCACATCAAGGGTCTGGAGGCGCAATTCGTCGGGCGCCCGATGGCCGGGCTGACCGTGCAGGGCAGCGCCACCTATAACGACAGCAAGCAATCCACCGCGCCGCTGCTGACGGTGAACAACCCCGCATCGGTGAACGCCGGCCAGCCGCTGACGTCCTATTACAAGGGCGCGACGCAGATCAGCGTGCTCAGCCCGTTTGGCACGATTGGCTCGCCGACCCCCTATGCCCCGCAGGTGCAGGCTGATATTCGGGCCCGTTACGAATGGGCCGGCAAGGCGGACATGAAGTGGTTCGTCTCGGGCGGCGTGGCCTATACCGGGCCGATGTGGAACCAGCCTTCCACCTATCCGTCGGGCGATACGGCCAGCGTGTTTGATGTGGCGGGGCCGGGCGGGGCGCTGCTGCCGCAGACCACCACGCTGCGTTACCGGATGTCGGGTTATGCGATCCTGGATGCCTCGATCGGGTTCCGCCACGACAATTGGAACGTCGCGATCTTTGGTGACAATCTGGCCAATACCCATGCCAGCACCTTCACATCCTCGGCGCAGTTCATCAAATCCGAGGTGCCGGTGCGGCCGATGACCTATGGTCTGAAAATCGGCACCAGCTTCTGAATGACCGAGGCGGTGGACAGGACGACCTCGCCCTCGGTTGAGGGCGAGGTGCTGCGGGCGCGCGGTCTGCAAGCGGCGGGCGAGCATCAGGCCGCGCTGGAACTGCTGCGCGCCCTGCTGCCCCGCTACCCGGAAAACCGTGACCTGCGACTGATGGAGGCGATCAGCCTGCGCCATCTGATGCGCATTGACGAGGCGCTGGAAAGTCTGGGCCAGCTGGAGGTCCTCGCCCCGCATTACAGCCTGATGCACCAAGAGCGCGGCCTGTGCCATATCGCCCGCAAGGATGCCCCCGCCACCATCGCCGCGCTGCTGACGGCGGTGAACATCAACCCTGCTCTGCCGCACGCATGGCGGATGCTGGAGGGGGTGTACCGGCTGACCGGCGATGGCCAGAACGCCGCCACCGCCGCCGCGCATGTCGCCACATTGCGCGCGCTGCCGGCGGAGGTCTTGCAGGCGACGGCGCTCTATTCCGACGGCGATCTGGACCGGGCCGAGGCGATTACGCGCGGCTTCCTATTGCAGCACGGCGACCACCCAGAGGCCATGCGCCTGCTCGCCAAAATCGGCATCGCGCACGAGGTGTATGACGATGCCGAGTTGCTGCTGGCCGGCGTTTTGGCGATGGTGCCGGGGCACTGCGCGGCGGCTTTTGAATATGCCCAAACGCTGGCGCTGCGCCATAAATATCCCGAGGCCGAGGCGGCTTTGGCGCCCTTGCTGGCGGCCGATCCTGCCAATGCCGATTTTCGCGTGTTGGCATCGACCATCGCGGTGGGGCTGGGGCAGCAGGAACGGGCGGTGGCGCTTTACCGCGATCTGCTGGCCGACGGGGTCACCAACCCCGCCGACATCCATTTATGGCTGGGCCATGCGCTGAAAACGCTGGGCCAGTTGCCCGATGCCATCGCCGCCTATCGCGCCGCCTGCGCCGCCCGCCCCGATTTCGGAGATGCCTATTGGAGCCTCGCCAATCTCAAAACCTATCGTTTCACCGATGCGGAAATCGCTGTGATGCAGGCAGCCGAGGCCGCGCCCACCACCGCGCCGCAGGACAAAATCCACCTCGCCTTCGCGCTGGGCAAGTCATGCGAGGACCGCGCCGAATATGCCGCATCATGGGCGCATTACACAGCCGCCAACGCGCAGCAGCGCGCCGTCAGCCGGTATCGGCCGGAGGTGATCGAAACCAACGCCGCCGAGCAAATCCGCGTCTGCACCCCCGCATTCTTCGCCGCGCGGGAAGGGTGGGGTGATCCGGCGCGCGATCCGATCTTTGTGCTGGGCCTGCCGCGTTCGGGCAGCACGCTGATCGAGCAAATCCTCGCCAGCCACCCGGCGGTTGAGGGGACGCAGGAACTGCCCGACATTCAGCGCATCGTGCTGGAACTGCAAGGCCGCGATCCTGACCTTGACGCCCCCCGTTACCCCGCCGCGCTGGCCGATCTGACGCGCGCGGAATGCGCAGCCCTGGGCGCGCGCTATCTGGCGGGAACGCGGGTGCACCGGGCGGCGGGTCGGCCCATGTTCATCGACAAGATGCCGAATAATTTCCGCCATATCGGGCTTATCCACCTGATCCTGCCGAATGCCACGATCATCGATGCACGCCGCGCGCCATTGGCCTGCTGCGTCTCCAACCTGAAACAGCTGTTCGCGCAGGGGCAGGAATTCACCTACTCCGCGCCCGATATCGCCCGTTATTACCGCAGCTATCTGGGTCTGATGCGCCACTGGGATGCGGCGCTGCCGGGCAAGATCCTGCGCGTCTGCAACGAGGATGTGGTGGGCGATCTGGAACGCGAAGTGCGCCGCATTCTGGCGCATTGCGGGCTGGAATTCGACCCCGCCTGCCTCGATTTTCACAAGACCCGGCGCGCGGTTCGCACCCCCAGCAGCGAACAGGTCCGTCAACCGATCAGCCGCGCCGGGCTCGATCAATGGCAGAACTTCGACCCGTGGCTGGATGATCTGAAAACCGCGCTGGGCGATGCGATGGAGAATTGGCGTGCCTAAATATGATCTGGCGGTGGTTGGCGGCGGCATTATCGGCCTTGCCCATGCCTATGTCGCGGCGCGCGCGGGCAAACAGGTGGTGGTGATCGAGCGCAACCCACGCGCGGATGGCGCCTCGATCCGCAATTTCGGCTTCATCACCGTGACGGGGCAGGAACGCGGGCAAAGCTGGCAATTGGCCCGCCGCACCCGCGAAGTCTGGGCCGAAATCGCACCCTTGGCGGGCATCCGCGTCGAGCATGAGGGGCTATACCTCACCGCCCGTTCGCCCGAATCCATCGCGGTGATCGAGGCCTTCCTCGCCACCGAGATGGGCGAGGGCTGCCGGCTGCTGAGCCCCGCGCAATGCCGCGCCGTGATGCCCCATATCGGCGGGCCAGACCTTGCCGGCGCGCTGCACAGCCCGCATGAGATCCGCGTTGAATCGCGCCACGCCATTCCGCTGCTCACCCGCTGGCTGGCGGAGGCGCTAGGCGTCACATTCATCAACGAAACAGTGGTGTTTTCCGCCCAGCCGCCGCGCCTTGCCACATCGCGCGGGGCGGTGGAGGCGGGCGCGGTGGTGGTCTGCCCCGGCGATGATTACGCGACGCTCTATCCCGATGTGATTGCGGGGCACGGCCTGCGCCGATGCCGGCTGTCGATGTTGAAGCTGGCCGATCCCGGCTACCGCCTGCCCGCCGCGGTGATGAGCGACCTCAGCCTGATCCGGTACCGCGGTTATGGCGCCCTGCCGCAGGCGCGCGCGCTGGAGGCCAAGTTACGCGCCGAACAACCCCGCCATTTCGCGGGCGGCGTGCATCTGATCGTCGCGCAGGGGGCCGATGGCGGATTGATCGTCGGCGACAGCCACCACTACGGCGATCTGCCCCCGCCCTTCGCCCCCGCCAGCGCCGAGGAGGACATTCTGGACGAATTCACCCGCGCCTTTGGCCATACCCCCCCGCCGGTGATCGAACGCTGGACCGGCGTCTATTCGGTGCCCGCAGAGGGCGAAACCCGCACCTTTCTGATCGAAACCCCCGAACCCTATGTGCGGTTGGTGATCGTCACCAGCGGCACCGGCGCCTCGACCAGCTTTGGCATCGCCGAGCGCGTGATCGCCGACCTTTTTGCCGGAGACACAGCATGACGGACAGCTTCCCCGTAAAAGCCGTGATCTTTGACTGGGCCGGCACCATGATCGATTTCGGCAGCATGGCGCCGGTGCATGCCTTGCTGGATGTCTTCGCGGCGGACGGCCTGCCCATCACCGCGCCCGAGGCCCGCGCCGCCATGGGCAAGGCCAAGCGCGAGCATGTCCGCGCCATCCTGTCCGATGCGGGGGTGGCCGCGCGTTGGCACTCCGCCAAGGGCCGCGCCGCCGATGAGGGTGACGTGGAACGCATCTATGCCGCGCTGGAACCCGCGATGGAGGCCGCCGCCACCCGCGCCGCCACGCTGATCCCCGGCGCCGCCGACACCGCCGCCGCCTTGCGCAAGCTGGGCGTCAGGATCGGTTCGGGCACCGGATATACGCGCGAAATGATGCGCGGAATTCAGCCCGCCGCCGCCGCCCAGGGCTATGCGCCCGACGTGGTGATCTGCGCCGGCGACACCCCCACGGGCCGGCCCGCGCCCCTGATGAGCTGGGCGGCGATGATCGCGCTGAATGTCTGGCCGGCGCGCGCCTGCATCAAGGTGGACGATGCCCCCGTCGGCATTCAGGAAGGCAAATCCGCCGGCTCCTGGACCGTGGGCATCGCAGGGTCTGGCAACGAGGTGGGCCTCGATATCGACGCCTATCGCGCGCTGAGCGACAAGGATCGGCAGACACGCCTCGCCGCCGCAACGGCCACATTGCGCGCCGCCGGTGCCGACTATGTGATCGAGGATATATCGGAACTGATGCCGGTGGTGCGCGAAATCGCAGCGCGAATGGCGCAGGAATGACCGCCGCCACGGCCCCAACAGGATGGAGCGCCGCCACGCAACGCTGGCTGGAGCGCGCGCCGCCGTCCTTGTTCGCGGGGTTTGCGGGGTTGATGGCGTTCGGCACCTATTTCGCCATGTACGCCTTTCGCAAACCCTTCGCGGCGGCGAGTTTTGCCGGCGTCGCGCCGATCGGTATTTTGGGCGGCGTGGATTACAAGGTGGCCTTGGTGATTGCGCAGGTGATCGGCTACGCACTATCCAAATTCATCGGCGTGAAGGTGATCGCCGAACTGCCCGCCCGCCGCCGGATCATCGGCATCCTGTTGCAAATCGGCCTGGCCGAGGCGGCTTTGCTGGGCTTTGCCTGGGTGCCGCCGCCTTGGAACATTGCCTTTCTGTTTATCGACGGGCTGGCGCTGGGCATGGTGTGGGGCATGGTGTTCGGCTTTGTCGAGGGGCGGCATCAGTCGGACCTGATCGGCGCGATGCTGTGTGCCAGCTTTGTGTTGTCGTCGGGTGTGGTAAAGTCGGTGGGCAGCTATGTGATGCTGTCCCACATAGCCGGCCAGTTTGGGATGCCGGCGATCACCGGACTGATCTTTGTGCCGGTGCTGGCGGTCAGCCTGCTGGGGTTATCGATCCTGCCGCCGCCCTCTGCCGCCGACATCGCCGAACGGGTGGAGCGCAAGCCGATGGACGCCGATGCCCGCCGCCATTTCCTCCGCCGTTATGCGCCGGGCTTGATCGCGCTGGTGGTGATCTATGTGGCGTTGACGGTGTTGCGCGATTTCCGCGATAATTTCGCTGCCGAGGTCTGGGCTGAGGTCGGCCTTGGCGGCCGCGCCGATCTGTTCACATGGACCGAATTGCCGACCGCGATTCTCGTGCTGGTGACGCTGGCCTCGCTGATCCTGATCCGCGACAATGACCGCGCGCTGATCGCCAATTTCGTGCTGGTCGGCATGGGGATGGCGCTGGGGGCGGGGGCTTCGCTGGCCTTTGCGGCGCATTGGATTGGCCCGGTGGCGTGGATGGTGATGCTGGGGGGCGGGCTGTACCTTGCCTATACCCCGTTCAACGGCATGTTGTTCGACCGGCTGGTGGCCGCAACCGGAGAAGCCGCCACCGCCGGCTTCCTGATCTATGTGGCCGATGCCAGCGGCTATGGCGGATCGGTGGTGCTGGCCTTGATGCGCAGCCTGCCGGGGTTTCATCTGCCGTGGGTGCGCTTTATGATCGACGCCAGCGTGGGGACTGGCGCGATCGGACTGCCTCTGCTGGCGGGGGCCGCTTGGTGGTTTCGCCGGCGCCTCGCAAAGGAAAGCGTTCAATGGCGTAAAGTCACCAGCGTATAGTACCCACCCGGCCCGCGGCGGCTGCTGGCGCGTAGGCCGTTGGCGGCGGCGATCGTGGTGGCGCTGTCAATCAGGCCTGCGCGGGGGCTGACATGGAAATGCGCCAGCCACCTCCCCAACAACTGCGGCGCCGGCCAGTACAGGCCGGCCATATCGCCGAAATCCACCAGATGCAGCGACCCGCCGGGTGTTGTCAGCGCCGCCGCCTGCGCCAGGGCCGCGCGCCAATCGGGGATCATCGACAGGGTGAAGGACAGCACAACCCGGTCAAACCGCTCTCGCCCAAACAGCGCCTGCGGATCAAACCCGCAGGCATCGCCGCGCGACAGGGTGGCATTCGGACCCAGCTTGCGCGCGGCGTTTTCCAGCATGGCGGCTGAAATATCCAGACCGAATAGTTCGGTCCCCGGCCAACGCTGGCCGATCAAGGCCAGATTGCGCCCGGTTCCGCAGCCGATTTCCAGCACGCTGCCCCCCGCCGGCAGATCGAGTTCGCCGATCAGGCGGTCCCGGCCAAACAGGTAATATTTGCGCGTCGCGTCATAGATGTGCCGCTGGCCGCGATAGATCTTGTCCATCAAGGCGCCGTGATCATCGGTGGTTTCCATGATGGCCTTCATTTCAAAACATACAGATGAACGCCGCCATAGATCGACGAGCGATCCTTGGCGGTCAGCTGCGCAGATTGCGCCGCCTGATATTCCCACCGGTCCAGCAACGCATCGGGAACCCGCCCCGGCAGCAGGCTCGGCTCGGCGGCGGTGCGGAACAAGACGCGCGATCCGGCTTGCGCGGTGCGGGTGATCTCGCCCCACAGCCGTGTCAGCGCGGCGTCATCCATCCAGTCCTGCGCGTCGAGCAGGACGTAGCGGTTGAGGCTGGCGGCGGGCAGGCTGGCGAGGTGATCGGTGAAATTGGCGTGCAGCATGGTGATGCGATCGGCGCGGGCGCGGACGATCTCGAAATTCTCCTGCTGAAGATAGGGCGGCAGGGACCGGGTCGGGCTGGGGCCATAGCCGCGCGAAAATGCCTGCCACGCGAAGTAATTGTCATTCAGCGGGAAGTGGCAGGCCAGCTTCTCCAGCCGACGCAGCAAGACCGCCGCCATCCGCTCGTCGCCGGCCAGCACGTCATATTGCGCGGGCGGAATGCCCAGCCCAAACAGCGAGGCCGGCTGATCGGTCAGCCAGCGGATAAAGCGGCGCTGGAACAAGGGCGCGAAACGCTGTTCGAAGACGGCGCGCTGTTCCTCCAGACTTTGCGCGCCGAGGATTTCGCGGGGGTCGATCTTGTAAACCTTGGCGATAAAATGCGCGAGGCCGATGAAGCTGCCCAGCATCCCGCGTTTGTAAATGCCCTTGGCAAAGCCCTTGATACGTCGGCGCCCGGCCAGATCGCGCCCTTCCCAATAGCGGCGGCTGACATCATCGAGGTGCGGCGCCAGATATTGCCGATACATGTCGAGGTTGGCGGCGTGATTGGCGTCGGCCAGAAAGCTGCGCAGATGCTGGTAATCGGGCAGGTGGTGGACGGCGGCGATTTTCAGCTTGTTCATCGCGACATGCGCGGTGTTGAGGTCCACCGCCGTGATCGCCTGTGGGTTGCCCGTCAGATAGGACAGCGCGTTGCATCCGCCGCTGGCAATGGTGATGATCCGGCTGTCCCCGTCGAGCGCCAGCGCCTGCATATCCACCACCGGGTCTTCCCAGATCTGCGCATAGACCAGGCCCCGGAAGGCAAAGGCAAAGGCCTTGTCGAGCATTTTGGCCGGCGTTTCGCCATTTTCGCGCACCACCGCGTTGGCGATGATGGAAGGGCGGGCGGTGAAAGCAGGGGATGACTTCGCCATGATGGAGTGCCTCTCGCGTGGACGTTGCGTCTGACGCTTCCCTTGCGCGCAAGGGTGACATGCTTGTGACAGAGCCACCATTTGAAGCGCGATTACCCCCGAACACGGGCCATGCCCTGACGGAGTGTCCCCAAGCTGTCATAGACTTCCTGCACAGCGGCATGGGGCCATGATCCCCGCAGACCCATAGTCAGCCCGGTGTCATTCGCATGAAGTCAACGCATAGACCGACGATCAGCCTTGTCATCCCCGCCTATAATGAGCAGAATTATCTGCCCGCCTGTCTGGATGCCGTGATGCGCAATGTCGCGGGCAAGGTGCTGGAGGTGATCGTCGTCGATAACAACAGCACCGACGGCACTAGGGATATCGTCGCGCGTTATCCCACGGTGAAATATGTGTTTGAACCGAACAAGGGCATTACCCGCGCCCGGCAATGCGGGTATCGCGCGTCCTCGGGCGATATTGTGGCCTATGTGGATGCCGATACCCATCCGCCGGCCGGCTGGGTTGAACAAATTGGACAGCAGTTTGACGCGCAGGCGAACCTTGCGGTCTTGTCGGGGCCTTACAGTTTCTATGACCTGTCGGGGCTGCGGAACAAGGTGTCCGCCGGCTGGTTCGTGGCGGCAAGGCCGCTTTCCAAGCTCACCGGCTATCTGATGGTCGGGGGGAATTTTGCCATTCGCCGCGATGTCTTGGACAAGATGGGCGGGTTTGACCGCTCGATCGAGTTCTACGGCGAAGACGTGGACATCGCCAAGCGCGCAAAATCATTTGGCAAGGTGCTGTTTTCACCGCGCTTTGTCATGCCGACTTCGGGGCGGCGCATGACGCGGCATGGTTTTGCGAAAATCGCGGCGATTTATTTCACCAATTATGTCTCTGTCGCGTTTCGCGGCAAACCCGCCAGCCAGCTCTATGAGGATGTCCGCTAAGCCCGGCTATCCACGCTCATATCGTCAAACAACATTTTGCCCACGAAATGCGCCGCCAGCGCGCCCACGATCTGCGCCGCGATAAAGCCCGGCACGCTGGCGGGCGCGATGCCGGCGAAGCTGTCACTCAGAGAACGGGCGATGGTGATGGCCGGGTTGGCAAAGCTGGTGGAGGAGGTGAACCAATAGGCGGCGGTGATATAGAGCGCGACGCTGGCGGGAACGCAGCCGGGCCGCATTCGCGCCGTGCCGATGATCGTCAGCAGCAGGCCAAAGGTGGCGATGGCCTCGCTCAGCCACTGCCTGATCCCGCCGCGCGCCTTGGTGGACAGTTCCAGCACCGGCAGGCCGAACATCACATGCGCCGCCCAGACCCCCAATATGCCGCCCAACAACTGCGCCGCGACATGGCCCAGCGCGCCCGCCGTGCCGATATCGCCGCGCAGCCGCATGACCATCGTCACCGCCGGGTTGAAATGCGCGCCCGAAATCGCCCCCAGCATGGTGATCAGAACGAACAGCATCGCCCCCGTCGCCAGCGTGTTGCCCAGCAAGGCCAAGGCCACATTGCCGCCCGACAGCCTATCCCCCATGATGCCAGAGCCGATCACGGTGGCGAACAGCAGAAAGCTGCCGATCCCCTCTGCCCACATTGCCCGGCTTGTCATGCGGGGCCAACCCGCTGGCCGTCGGCGTCCACCACTTGCTCGCCGTCCTCCTTGGCAAAGGCGGCGGTTTGCGCGGCGGGGATCAGGTCCAGCACCAGTTCGGACGGGCGGCACAGCTTGACCCCCAAGGGCGAGACCACCAGCGGGCGGTTGATCAGGATAGGATGCGCCATCATTGCGTCGATCAATTCGGCATCGCTGAGATCGGGGTTGCCAAGGCCCAATTCGGTATAGGGCGTGCCCTTTTCGCGCAGCAGGTCGCGCGCGGACATCCCGGCGCGCGCGATCAGGCTTTCAAGGCCAGCGCGCGAGGGGGGAGATTTCAGATATTCCACGACATGCGGCTCTATGCCGGCATTGCGGATCATCGCCAGCGCATTGCGCGAGGTACCGCAGGCGGGGTTGTGATAGATGATGATATCGGTGGTCATATCGCGGCCTCTCCTATTTCGGGGCACAGTTGGGGGCACATTTCGGGGCGGCCCTTGCAGCAATCCTGCATCAGGAATTCCAGCAATCGGCGCATGGCGGCATAATCGGCGCGGTAATGGATCAGGCGGCTTTCGCGCTGAGACTGTACAAGGCCGGCGCGCTCCAACGTAGCCAGATGGTGCGACATGGTGGAATTGGGCACGGCTGCCTTGTCGGCAATGGCCCCTGCGGTCAGGCCATCGGGGCCAGCCTGAACCAGCATCCGAAACACCGACAGCCGCGTGTCATGCGCCAGCGCGCCCAAAGCATCGATGGTCCAGCCTTGCGGGTTTGGTTCGGTGACAGGGTGCATAATGGACGAAATATATGCTCGCCAAACCCAGTCAATCTATATTTCCAGATATGTCGAAATATGCGCCGCGCGGCAATCAACGCCGCGCATGAAAAAGGCGCCCCGACATCAGCCGGAGCGCCCTATTTATTCGTTGGCGAGGGCAGCCGAAGCCGCCTGCCAGCTTACTTGTTCAGCAGATCCTTCACCGCCTTGGCGGGGGCGAAGGTCAGCTTCTTGGCGGCGGCGATGGCGATGGTGGCGCCGGTGGCGGGGTTACGACCCTCGCGCGCAGGCGTAGCCTTAACCTTGAACTTGCCAAAGCCGTTGAGCGAAACTTCTTCACCCTTCGAAGCGGCATCGGCGATGGCCGAGAATACGCCGTCCACCAGCTTGCGCGCGTCAGCCTTGGTCAGGCCGTGGGCGGTGGCAATCGTGTCGGCGAGGTCGCTATTATTCATCAGGATCGACTCCAGTTAGTTGTTGGCTAACCCCGCGTAGCGGGGCGTTTCGGCCTCGTCCAGACCGGGTTACGCCGGTTTTGCGGATTTTCGGCGGAAATTGGTCGGATTAGGTCGGATTTGACCGGACAAACTGTAAATTTAGGTTCGGGCGCGGGGCTTAACCGCCGTTTGCGGCGTCTTGGTCGTTGTCAGCCATCTCGTCGCCGGCGGGCGCTCCATGCGAATAAATGAAGCCATAGGTCGGAGCGACGCGTGTGCCGAGGGCGCCGATGGGAGCAAACCACACGCGGACCTGGCTCCAGTCACCCTTGGGCGAAACATCTTCGGCCATGGCGGAATGTTCGATCATGCCGGGGCGCGACCAATTGGCGTGGTCCAGCAGCACGTGGCGGGCATCGACGATGCGGTGGACCATGGCGACATGGCCGGCGCGCATGGCGTGGGTGGCGCGAAACGCCAGCACCGAGCCAACCCGGGGGGCGTGGCCGCGCGCATAGACACCGTCGGCCTGAGCCCACCAGCCGCTGGCGTTGCCATGCAGATTGATGCCGGAAACCTCGCGGGCATAGGGGGCGCATTGCAGGTGAGCACTGGCGGCGGGCGCAATCAGCAAGGTAGCGGCGGCAATCGCTGCCCATTTCACCAATTTACGCGAGAAAAAGCTAAACACTTGAAACCCCCTTCACCGATTGCCCGCTGCGGCTTTCGGTGACGCTTAGCTAGCGGGATTCGCGTTAAGGGGGTACCTTTGGCGGCGGGCAGTCGTCGCGGCGGGGCAACGGTTCGTCCCGATGATGGGTAAAATTGCGTGGGCGGCGCCCAAGAAATCAGCGAATCATCAGAACGCTGGTTCGTATCCGGGGGGCAGTTCGCCTTCGGCCACGCCGGGGACATGGATGCCGCATTCGGTCTTGTCCCACCCGCGCCAGCGGCCCGAACGCGGGTCCTCGCCGGGGGCGACCTTGCTGGTGCAGGGTGAGCAGCCGATCGAGGGATAGCCCGCCGCGACCAAAGGATGCGCGGGGAGGGCGTTGTCGGCGAAATAGGCGGCCAGTTTTTCAGCCGGCCAATCGGCGAGGGGGTTGACCTTGATTCGCCCCGCCGCGTCCGACCGGTCCAGTTCAAAACGCGGCAGGCCGGCGCGGGTGGCGGATTGGAAACCCTTGCGCCCGGTGATCGTCGCGTCAAAGCCCGCCAGCGCGCCGGCCAGGGGGATGACCTTGCGGATCTCGCAGCAACCATCGGGGTCATAGGACCAGCGCAACCCGCTCTCGTCGCGTGTTGCCAGCGTCGCGGCGTCGGGGGTCAGGTTGTTGAGGCCCGTCAGGCCCAGCCGCGCCGTCAAGGCGTCGCGATAGGCCAGGGTTTCGGCGAAATGTTTGCCGGTGTCGAGGAACAGCACCGGGGTTTCGGGGGCGGCGGCGGCGATCAGATGCAGCAGTACCGCGCTTTCCGCGCCAAAGCTGGAGACCACCGCGACTTTGCCGGCCACGCCATCGCGCAGCACCGCGCGCAGCAGTTCGGCGGTGGTGGCACCGGCGAAACGCGCGTTTAGTGCCGCCACATCCGCGTCGGTAAAGCGCGGGGCGGTGTCGATCACATCAAGGGCGCGGGCGGCCATCAGGCTTTGACACCGTGGCGTAATGCCCAGATCGGGGCGTGCCCATCACCCGTGGCCTGATAGGCATGGGGCCAACGAGCGAGGGCGGCGTGCGCATCCTCGGCGTTCAGTTCATGCTCGGGCGCGATGGCGTCGAAGCCGCAGCGGCGCAAGGGCGAGAGCTGGTCGATGCCAATATCGCCCACCGCGCGCAGCTCGCCCGTGTACCCCGCCTCGCGCAGGATACGGGCATAGGAATAGCCGCGGCCGTCGGTGAAGGCGGGGAAATTCACCTCGATCAGGCGCAGGCGGGCGAGGTGCGGCAACAGGTCGCGCGCCTCGTCACCCGGCTCCAGACGGACGGCGACGGCGTTCGACTGCGCGCCAAAGGCATCGACGGTGACGGCGGGGTCCGCGACGGGCTCGTCGGCGCGGAAACGAAATTGGACATCAGCCATAGATGGCCTCCTTGAACGGGCTCATGCCGATGCGGCGATAGGTGTCGAGGAAGCGTTCCCCGCCCTGTTTGTGGGCGGTATAGACCTCGGTGGCGCGTTCGATGGCGCCGACGATGCCGTCCTCGTCGAACCCCGGCCCGGTGATTTGGCCCAAGGATACATCGGCGCCCTCGCTGCCGCCCAGCAGCAATTGGTAATTCTCGGTGCCCTTGCGATCGACGCCCAGGATGCCGATGTGGCCCGCGTGGTGGTGCCCGCAGGCGTTGATGCAGCCGCTGATCTTCAGCTTCAGCTCGCCCAGCGCCGCGCCGGTTTCGGCAAAGCGCGCGGTTATTTTCTGCGCCACAGGGATCGAACGCGCATTGGCGAGGCTGCAATAATCGAGGCCGGGGCAGGCGATGATATCGGTGATCTCGTCGAGGTTGGGCGTGGCGAGGTCGGCGGCGACCAGCTTTTGCCATACCGCGAACAGATCGGCGCGCTGGACATGCGGCAACACGATGTTTTGCGCATGGGTGACGCGGCATTCGTCAAAGCTGTGGTCGCGCGCCAGATCCGCCATGACGCGGATTTGGTCCGCCGTGGCGTCGCCCGGAATGCCCTGTTTGCCGTCGCTGGGCAGGGGCTTCAGGCTGATGTTGACGATGGCATAGCCGGGGTGTTTGTGCTGCGCGGTGTTGGCGGCCACCCATTTGGCGAACGCCGGGTTCGACAGGTCGATCTCGGGCGCGCCCGCCACGAAGGCGGGGTCGATGAAATGCGCGCTTATCCGCTCCAATTCGGCGAGGGGCGGCTCGATGCCTTGGGTCAGCAGGTGGGCGAACTCGGCCTCGACTTGGCGCGTGTATTCGGCGGCGCCCATCTCGTGGACGAGGATCTTGATCCGCGCCTTATACTTGTTATCGCGGCGGCCGTGGCTGTTATAGACCCGCAGGCAGGCCTCTGAATAGGTGATCAGCTGGTCCAGCGGCACGAATTCGCGGATCAAGGGCGCGATCATCGGGGTGCGGCCCATGCCGCCGCCGACGTAAAACGCCGCGCCGATTTCTCCGGCGGAATTTCGAACAATGCGGATGCCGATGTCGTGCAGGCGCATGGCGGCGCGGTCGGTCTCGCTGGCGATGACGCAGATTTTGAACTTGCGCGGCAGGGTCAGGAATTCGGGGTGGAACGACGACCACTGGCGCAGCAATTCGGCATAGGGGCGCGGGTCGATCAGCTCATCCGCCGCCGCCCCGGCGTATTGGTCGGACGAAATATTGCGGATGCAATTGCCGCTGGTCTGGATGGCGTGCATCTCGACCTTGGCCAGATCGGCCAAGATGTCGGGCGTCTCCTCCAGCTTGATCCAGTTGTACTGGATGTTCTGGCGGGTGGTGAAATGGCCATAGCCGCGATCATATTTGTCCGCGATATCGCCCAGCAGGCGCATCTGTGCGCCAGACAGCGTGCCATAGGGGATCGCCACGCGCAGCATATAGGCGTGCAATTGCAGATAGAGCCCGTTTTGCAGACGCAGCGGGCGAAAGGCTTCCTCCGACAGGTGGCCCTCCAGCCGGCGGCGGGTCTGGTCGCGGAATTCGGCGACGCGGGCATCGACCATCGCTTGGTCGTATTTGTCGTAAAGGTACATGTCAGATCACCCAATTGCCGGCGGCGGGGTCGGCGGGCTTGAGGGAGAGGTCGAGGCGGCAGGTGGGGCCAAGCGCGCGGACGCGCTCCTTGATATGGGTGGGGCGGACCTCGGCCCCGTCCCGCGCGGCGTCCACCACATAGGCCGAGACCACGCGCTGCGCGGCTTGTTCGGTGGCGATGACGGCGTCGGCAGTGTCGCCGGCGTCCACCGCGGCATCAACATGCAAGGACCAGCCTTGGCCATCCCACCACACCACCGCGCCGCTGCGCAGATCATTTGCCGTTACGATTTTCACCTATGAGCCTCCAGCGCGAATGCGCGCATTTCCTGTGTCCCAAGCGCGGCAACCGCGCCGATGATGATGAGCGCGGGGCTCTTGACGCCCTCGCGAATGACCAGATCGCCGAGGCCCGCCAATTCACCGCGCAGCACCCGCATATCAGGCCGGGTGGCGTTTTCGATGACGGCCACCGGGGTGTCGGGCGTCAGGCCGCCCGACATCAGCTTGTCCGCGATCGCGCCCGCGTTGGCGAGGCCCATATAGACCACCAAGGTCCGCCCCGGCCCGGCCAGGCCCGCCCAGTTTTGTTCGCTCAGCCCCTTGCATTGGCCCGCGACGAAGCTGACCACGCTGGCCGAATCGCGGTGCGTCAGGGGGATTTGCGCCGCCGCGCCCGCGCCGATGGCGGCGCTGATGCCGGGGACGATCTCCACCGCGACACCGGCTTCGCGGGCGGCCTCGGCCTCCTCGCCGCCGCGCCCGAATAGCAAGGGGTCGCCGCCTTTCAGGCGCAGGACTTGCTTGCCCTTGCGGGCCTCGGCGATCAGCAGGTCGTTGATCGCTTCCTGCCGCATGGTGTGGCGGCTGCGCGCCTTGGCCACAGAGACCAGCCGCGCGGTGGCGGGCGCCATCGCCAAGATCTCCGCGCTGACCAGCCCGTCATGCACGATCAGCTGCGCTCCGGCGATCAGCCGCGCCGCGCGCAACGTCAGCAGGTCGGGATCACCCGGCCCGGCGCCAACCAGCCATATCTTGCCTGAGGGGGACGTGTTCATGCCGGCGCTTTGAACCCGCCGCGATCCAGATGCCAGCCAGTTAAGCTATGGGGTGAAATAGATTGGCTTTTGGGGGGGAAGGTTTTAGGGAAAGTGGGAAGACGTGGGGGTGTTACACCCCCACACCCCCCATCCTTGGGGTTTCGGCATAGATTACGTTGTGGCACCGCAGGCTTTTATAGCCGCTTCGCGGCGGGGCGTTTGGTCGCCGACCGGGCGTAACGCAAAAGTTTGGGGAGCGCGAGGGGGTAACCCCCTCGCACCTTCACCCTTCAACCCTTAAACGCTGCAAACCCCCGTTCCAAATCCGCAATCAGGTCGCCAACGTCCTCCAGCCCGATCGACAGGCGGATGCCGAAGCGGTCGCCTTCATCCATGCCCTCCAGCGGCCAGGCGGAGGCGGTGCGGATGCGCGCGGGGTCAACAGGGGTGGCGAGGCTTTCAAACCCGCCCCAGCTGTAGCCTATGCCGAAGAGTTCCAGCGCGTCGATGAAGGCATCGCGCGCCGCTGCTGTCCCGCCCTTCAACACGAAGCTGAACAAGCCGCAGCCGCCGGTGAAATCGCGCGCCCATAACTCGTGGCCGGGCGCGCCTTCCAGCATGGGGCACAGGACGCGGGCGACGTCTTTGCGGCCCGCCAGCCACTCGGCGATGGCGAGGGCGTTGGTGGTCTCGCGGGTCAGGCGCAGGCTCATGGTGCGCAGGCCGCGCAGGGCCAGCGCCGCGTCGTCGGGGGATACGACATGGCCCAGAACCTGGGCTGTCAGGCGCAGTTTGGTGTAGATTTCCTGCCGCGCACTGGCGCTGCCCATCATCAGATCCGAATGGCCGCCGACGTGTTTGGTGAGGCTCATGATCGAAACATCGCAGCCGTGTTCCAGCGCGGCGAAGCCCAGCGGGCTGGCCCATGTGTTGTCCAGCACCGACACCACCCCGGCGGCGCGGGCGATCTTGGCCATGGCGGGGACGTCCTGCACCTCCATCGTCAGGCTGCCGGGCGATTCGAGCAGGACGGCGCGGGTTTTTGGGCAGATCGCGGCCTGAAATGCGGGCGTGTCGCAGGGGGCGAACCAGCGGGTTTCGATGCCCATATCGCCCAGAAACCGCCCGAGGGCGCGGCTGGGTTCATAGGCGTTGTCGGTCATCAGCAGCACGTCGCCGGGGCGCAGCAAGGCCAGCAAGACCCCCGAAATCGCCGCCACCCCGCTGGGGTAGAGCAGCGTGCCATAGGCGCCGGGCTCGATCGCGGTCAGTGCGTCGGCCAAGGCCCATTGGGTGGGGCTGCCGCGCCTTCCATAGTAAAACCGGCCGTCAGCGTTCGCCTTTGGCCCCTCGTGCAGCGCGGCCATGTTGGGGTAGAGATGCGTCGAGGCGCGCCATACCGGCGGGCTGACGACGCGGCCCGGCTGGCTGGGGGTGCCGGTCCATTCGTCGCAGCGCCCGCCCTCGATCAATTGGGTGTCGGGGTGGAGGTGGTCTGTGGGGTGGGTCATGTGTGGGCGGCTGCGCTTTCTTTGGGGGTTGCGGGGTCGGCGCCCCATTCGGCCCAACTGCCATCATACAGCGCGACATCATCCTTGCCGATAAGATGCAGCGCGAAGGCGAGGACGCTGGCGGTCATGCCGCTGCCGCAGGTGGTGATGATGGGGCGAGCGAGGTCAACCCCGGCGTTTTCAAAGGCGGCGCGGATCTCGGCCTTGCTGCGGAACGTGCCATCAGGGTTGTATACCGCGCCGAAGGGCACGTTGTACGACCCCGGAATATGGCCCGCCGCCAGACCCGCGCGGGGTTCCGGCGTGGTGCCGGCGAAACGGGCGGCCCCGCGTGCGTCCACCACCTGTTCGGCGCGGGATGTGATGTTGGCGAGGACCTCGGCCTTGTCGCGCAGGCGCCGCGCATCGGCCCAGGCGGTGAAGTGGCGGTGGCGCAGGGTTTCCACGCCCTTGGCCAGGGCGCGCCCCTCGGCCTTCCATTTCGCCAATCCGCCGTCGAGGATCGCCACATTGGCCGCCCCGAACATCTTCAGCATGAACCACGCGCGGGCGCTGCTGCGGATATCGCTGTCGTCATAGAGCACGATTCGGCTGCCATCGCCCAGCCCCAGACTGGCCATGCGGCTGGCGAACTTCTCTGCGGATGGCAGGGTGTTTTCGATGGGCGCGCCCTTGTCCACCAGATCTGCGAGGTCCATGAAGCTGGCGCGCGGGATGTGACCGGCGGCAAATTCGGAGCGAGCGTCGCGGTCTGAATCATGCATATGCTTTGTGGCATCGACCACGCGCAAGTCGCCTGCCGCCATTTCATTCGCCAACCACTCTGTACTGACCAGACTCTCCATGCGCGAACGCCCCCTTCTCATCTCCACCGGCTTGTCTAGCGAGGGGGGGCGCCGCCGTCGAGGGGCGGAATGGCTAATGCAAGGCGTTTTCGGCGAAGCCGCGCTCAACCGGCTTGGCGGCGACATCAGTGCGGATATGCGGGCCGAGGTCGAGGCGGAACGGCGACAGATGGCCAGCGGCGGCGCCCTCCACCATGCCCACCACGTAATCCTGCCGCAGGCTCAGCGGGGGCTGGTTCGCGCGGCCCGCCTCCACCCTCAGCCGCACCAAGGGCACCAGCATCCGCGCCCCGCCCAGCGCAATCGCCTCTGTCAATCCCAGCGGCAGGCGCAGTTCGTCGGTGATTTCCACGCGCGCGCCGGGGGCCAGCGTGGTCAGGCTCTGGCGTTCGGCAAGCTGGCTTTGCGGGGCGGGGAGGGCGGTGGGGGGGGGCGTGGTGGCGGGTGGCGTGGTGGCGGGTGGCGAGGTCATCTCCGCCGCAAGGATCACCGGGCCCAGCGGCGCATCGCCATGATTGGTCACCGCCAGGCGATAGCGCAAATGCACATTGGCCAGCGCCACGGTAAAGCGAGTCGGGATGAATTCCAGCGTGAGGACAGGGGACGGGGGGGCAGGATCTGCGGCGGACTCTGGCTCCGGCTCGAATTCAGGCTCTGGTGTTGGCGGGGGGGCCGCTTGGGGTGCCTCTACCGGGCGCCGCCGCCTGCGCCAGCCCAGCCAGCCCGCCAACAATGCTGCCACAACCCCTGCGCCCACCGCAGGCGCGGCTATCGTGGGCTGGAAGGGGGCCGATGGGGCGCTGGGGGCAGGCTTTGGCGATGGCTGGGCCTGCGTCTGTTTCGGCAGCGCGGATGCGGGGGGCGGGGCGGAGGGGGGCGCTGGCTGGGCGAGCAGCTGGGCGTGCGGCGGGGGGGTGTGCTTCGCCGCATGCCGAGAGGGGGCCGGGCGCGAAGTCACCGCATTGTCCGCCGGGGAATCGCCTTCGGTGGCGACGGAGCTGGCCTTGATGGCGGGCGGGGCGGGGCTGGCCGTGGGGGATGTTGCGGCGGGCGTGGGTGCCGGCGATGGGGCGGGCGTGGATGTGGGGGCGGGTGAGGGAGCGGCGGTTTGTGCGCCCGCGCTGAACGCAGCCGCGCCAGCGCATAGCGCAGCCACCAAGGCCAGTCCGCCGCCACTCTTGCGCCATCTGCCCTTGCGCCATATCGTTTGAAAATTGCTCATCGCGGGGCGGCATAGCCTGTTTCGCCCCCCTTCGTAAAACACGAGTGGAACCCAAGTGAAGCGATTGGGCACCTTGTGCTGCGCGCTGCAACGCGGCATGAGAGGGAATGTCTGCGACACCCTCTACACCCCTCCACCTTGGCCAAGCCAGCCAATTGCCTGCCAGCCCCGATGTCGCTGTGCTGGACTATGTGCCCAATCCGCGGGTGGGAGCGCTGTATCTGGTGCGTTTCGCAGCGCCGGAATTCACGTCGCTGTGCCCCGTCACCGGCCAGCCGGACTTTGCGCATCTGGTGATCGATTATGCGCCGGGCGCCACCATCGTCGAATCGAAATCGCTGAAGCTGTTTCTGGGTTCCTTTCGCAATCACGCCGGTTTTCACGAGGATGTGACGGTGGGCATAGGCCAGCGCCTGTTTGCTGAAATGAAACCGAAATGGTTGCGTATCGGCGGCTATTGGTATCCGCGCGGGGGCATTCCCATCGATGTGTTCTGGCAATCCGATGCGCCGCCCGCCGGGCTGTGGGTGCCGGATCAGGGCGTGGCGTCCTATCGCGGGCGGGGGTAATGTGGGCGATCCGGCGGATTTGTCACAAGACTGTAACGCGCGGCCCGCAGGCGCTGATGTTCAGCAGGAGAACACCATGACCGGCCCCGATGACACCACCCTGACGCTGGCCAAACCCGCAGCCGGCGCCTTGCGCGCCATCCCTGACCGTTTCTTTAACCGCGAGATGTCGTGGCTGGCCTTCAACCAGCGCGTTTTGGCCGAGGGGCGCAACGCGCGCTATCCCTTGCTGGAGCGGCTGCGGTTCCTGTCGATATCGGGCAGCAACCTCGATGAATTTCTGATGGTGCGCGTGGCGGGTATATCCGGCCAGGTGCGCCGCAGGATCGAGGAGCCATCCATCGACGGGCGGACCCCGGTGCAGCAGCTGGCGGTGGTGCATGAGGGCGTGACCCGGCTGGAGGCCAAGCAGCAGGACATCTGGGCCGAGATCAAGGCTTTGCTGGCCAGGGAGAATATCCATATCATCGGCGATGGCTGCGCCGATGATGTCAACAAGCGCGAGCTGACGGCGGCTCAGGCACGCTGGCTGCGCGAATATTTCCTCGACCGCATCCTGCCGGTGATTACCCCGCAGGCGATCGACCCGGCGCATCCCTTTCCCTTCATCACCAACGGCGGCATGGGGATGCTGCTGACCCTGACCCGGCAGGTGGACGATGCGCCGATGATCGAGATGGTGCTGATCCCGCAGGCCTTGCCGCGCTTTATCCGCATCGGCGGCGAGGAGGAGGGCGCTTGTTACATTTCCATCGAGGACACCATCTGGCGCCACGCCGATCTGATCTTCCCCGGCTTTCAGGTCGAGGGGCACGGGGTATTCCGCGTGCTGCGCGACAGCGATATCGAGATCGAGGAAGAGGCCGAGGATCTGGTGCGCTCTTTCCGCACCGCGATCCAGCGGCGGCGGCGCGGCACGGTGATCATGTTGCAATTGCAGGGGCATTTTGACCCCTTGGCCGAGCAATTGCTGCGCGATCAGCTGCGGCTGGATCATGCCTTGGTGATCCGTTCGGCGGGGGTGATTGGCATTTCGGGGCTGGCGGGCTTGGTCGATGAAAACCGGCCCGAGTTGAAGTTCGAGCCTTACAGCCCTCGATACCCGGAGCGGGTGCTGGAGCATGATGGCGACATTTTCGCCGCGATCCGCGAGAAGGATCTGGTGATCCACCACCCCTATGAAAGTTTCGAGGTGGTGATCGATTTCCTGCGCCAAGCCGCCGCCGACCCCGATGTGGTGGCGATCAAGCAGACATTGTACCGCGCTGGCAAACAGTCGGGCATCATCAACGCGCTGATCGCCGCGGCAGAGGCCGGCAAGTCGGTGACGGCGGTAGTCGAGCTGAAGGCGCGGTTCGACGAAGAGCAGAACATGCACTGGGCCAGTCAGCTGGAAAACGCCGGGGTGCAGGTGATTTACGGCTTCGTCGATTGGAAAACCCACGCCAAGGTCAGCATGGTCGTTCGGCGGGAGGGCGATACCTATCGGACCTATTGCCACTTTGGCACCGGCAATTACCACCCGATCACCGCGCGCATCTACACCGATCTGTCGTTCTTCACCGCGGAGCCGGCGATGGGGCGTGACGCCGGGCAGTTGTTCAATTTCATCACCGGCTATATCGAGCCGCGCCGCACCGCCTTGTTGGCCGTCGCGCCGATTTCGCTGCGTCAGCGGCTGTATGGCTGCATAGAGCGCGAGATCGCCAATGCCACCGCCGGCAAGCCTGCGCAAATCTGGGGCAAACTCAATTCGCTGACCGACCCGGCCTTGATCGACAAGCTGTACGAGGCGTCTCAGGCCGGGGTGGAGGTGTCGTTGGTGGTGCGCGGGATTTGCTGTTTGAAGCCGGGGATTCCGGGGCTGTCGGACAAGATCCGCGTCAAATCGATCATCGGGCGGTTTCTGGAACATACCCGCGTTTGGGCCTTTGCGGCGGGGGCGGCGCTGCCGAACCGGCGGGCGCGGGTGTTTATTTCCTCGGCCGATGGGATGTCGCGCAATCTGGACCGCCGGGTGGAATTGCTGGTGCCGATCCGCAATGCCACGGTGCATGATCAGGTGCTGGATCAGGTGATGCTGGCCAATTTCCTCGATACCGAGCAAAGCTGGCGGTTGGCGAGCGACGGCACCTATGCCCGCGCGCCGAAACCCGACAAGGAAAAGGGCGAGGTCGCGTTCAACCTGCACAG
>Ga0316221_1000431_pt1 | contig 54731 bp, 43 predicted proteins | sample TBH18007metaG_FD_206003 | JGI IMG/M metagenome (GOLD analysis project Ga0316221, IMG submission 206003) | Freshwater microbial communities from Trout Bog Lake, Wisconsin, USA - TBH18007 | ecosystem: Environmental > Aquatic > Freshwater > Lake > Hypolimnion/Profundal zone | place: USA: Wisconsin... | reverse complement strand
CTCTGCAGGCGCTTTGGGACTGGGGGATTTCGTTCTCATCGGTCGTCCTTTCTCGAAGGCGATGAGACCAAATTCCTCCCTTAGCTAAAACCCCAATTCTGTCTCATAGGCTCTGACGGCGTACAATGAAGTGTTGACCGGCACGGTGCCTTTGTCCCAGGCGCTGGCGAAAGATTCGCGCACCGGCACCTATGCGCTGGCGATGACCCGCCGCCCGCCCAAGCTGGCCACCATGTTCACTTCGGCGGCGATGGCCAAACTTATTCAGGTATTGAAAGAAGGCGCCGATCTGGTGGTGCTGGATTGTTCGCGCGCCGGGCCGGAAGCCGGCATGCTGGCAAAGCTGTGCGATGCCACCTTGCTGGTGACGCGCAAGGATGCGCTGGGCAAAATGGCGCTGTCGAAATCCGTGGCGCTCTTGGCCGGCGCACAAGCCGCGCCGCTGGCGATTATCGCTACAAAGTAGTGAGCCGACGGTGCGTGCAGCGCACGAGCATGTCCGGTGGACATGCGAGAGTTGGCGAACGCCGCGAGTTTGGGCGAGCGGCTTATCGCGGCAGTTCGGAACTGCCCATCAGGAATTCATCCACGCCCCGCGCGCATTGGCGGCCTTCGCGGATCGCCCACACCACCAGCGACTGGCCACGGCGCATGTCGCCGCAGGAAAAAATCTTGGCGGCGCTGGTCTTGTAGTTGGAGGTCGCGGCCTTGACGTTGCCGCGGGGATCGAGCTCGACGCCAGCCTGCTCCACCAGCCCGGCTTTCCTGGGGCCGACAAAGCCCATCGCCAGCAGCACCAGATCGGCCTTGAGCGTAAATTCGCTGCCCGGCACTTCCACCAGGTTCATCTTGCCGCCATCGCCCAGCTGCCAATCCACCTTGACGCATTCCAGGCCGGTGATTTTGCCGTCCGCGCCGATGGCGCGCTTGGTCTGCACTGCGAAATCGCGATCGCAGCCTTCTTCCTGTGAAGAGGAAGTGCGGAATTTGAGCGGCCAGTCGGGCCATGTCAGCAGCTTGTTTTCCTTGGCCGGCGGCTGCGGCATGATTTCCAGCTGCGTCACCGACAGCGCGCCATGGCGATTGGAAGTGCCGATACAGTCCGAACCGGTATCGCCGCCCCCGATCACCACCACATGCTTGCCCTTGGCGCTGAGCGTGCCGCCCGGCGCGGCTTTTTCTTCGGCATCGCCGGCGATGCGCTTATTCTGCTGGGTGAGAAAATCCATGGCGAAATGGATGCCCGACAATTCGCGGTTCTCCACCGTCAGGTCGCGCGGCGCTTCCGCCCCGCCCGACAGCACGACTGCGTCATAATCGGCCAGCAGCATTTCCACCGAAACACCAACACCGACTTCGACGCCGGCGCGGAAAGACACGCCTTCCGCTTCCATCTGGCGGATGCGGCGGTCAATCAGATGCTTTTCCATTTTAAAGTCGGGAATGCCGTAGCGCAGCAAGCCGCCGATGCGGTCGCTTTTTTCAAACAAAGTGACGTTATGGCCGGCGCGGGCCAATTGCTGGGCACAGGCCATGCCCGCCGGGCCCGAGCCGACCACGGCAACGGTCTTGCCGGTTTTCTTGGGCGCAATGACCGGCTGGATCCAGCCTTCTTCCCAGGCACGGTCCACGATCTGGCATTCGATGGTTTTGATGGCGACCGGAGTTTCCTGGATGTTCAGGGTACAGCTCGACTCGCACGGGGCGGGGCAGATGCGGCCGGTGAATTCGGGGAAATTGTTGGTGGAGTGCAGATTCTCTGCCGCCGTGCGCCACTGGTCGCGATAGACCAGATTGTTCCAGTCGGGAATCTGGTTATTGACCGGGCAGCCCTGGTGACAAAAGGGAATGCCGCAATCCATGCAGCGCGCCGCCTGCTTGCTGACATCGGCATAGGGCAGCGGGTGGACGAATTCGCGGTAATTCTCAAGCCGCTGCTCGGGCTTGTCATAGCCCCGGTCCTGCCGCTCGATTTCCAGAAAGCCTGTGATCTTACCCATGACTACTCCGCCGCCACGGCTTTGGCGCGCGCCGCCTTCATGCTCGCCAGGGCGGCGGCATAATCGGTCGGCATCACTTTGACAAAGCGTTCAAGGGTTTGATCCCAATTGTCCAGCAACTGGCGGGCGCGCGAGCTGCCGGTCTGCAGCAGATGGCGTTCAATCAGGATGCGCAGCCGCTCGGCGTCGAACCGCAGCAGGTCGCCCATGCCGGGATCGTAAACGCTGACAGAACGCTGGCGCGGCAATTCCGGATCGTCGCTGCCGCTGGCAGCCTCGAGTTTTTCCAATTTGACCTGGGCGAGGTTGCAGCGTTTTTCGAAATCGCCGTGCTCGTCATAGACATAGGCGATGCCGCCCGACATGCCGGCAGCGAAATTGCGCCCGGTCTTGCCCAGCACCACCACCACGCCGCCAGTCATATATTCGCAGCCATGGTCGCCAGTGCCTTCCACCACGCAGATGGCGCCGGAGTTGCGCACGGCGAAACGCTCGCCCGCCACGCCCTGGAAATAGGCTTCGCCGGCGATGGCGCCATACAGCACTGTGTTGCCGACAATGATGTTTTCGGAAGGATCGCGCGACAGACCAGCGGGCGGCTTGACCACGATGCGGCCGCCCGACAGGCCCTTGCCGACATAGTCATTGCCGTCGCCGATCAGTTCCAGCGATACGCCGCGCGACAGGAAGGCGCCGAAGCTTTGCCCCGCCGTACCGGTGAGGCGGATCTTGATCGTGTCTTCCGGCAGGCCGGCATGGCCATGGCGGCGGGCCACTTCGCCCGACAGCATGGCGCCGACGGTGCGGTCCACATTGCGCACGGTGCGTTCCAGCACCACGGGCTGGCCGCCTTCGATGGACGGCAGACTGGCCTTGATCAGGTCATGATCAATGGCGGAATCCAGCGCATGGTTCTGGGTTTCGCAATTGTGGATCGCCACGCCTGGACGCGCCTGAACCTGGTGCAGCACCTTGGACAGGTCCACACCCTTGGCCTTCCAATGGGCAATGGCCTTCTTCAAGTCGATCTTGTCCACCCGGCCAATCATTTCGGCCACGGTGCGGAAGCCCAGCTCGGCCATGATCTCGCGCAGCTCTTCCGCGACGAAGAAGAAGTAGTTGATCACATGCTCCGGCGTGCCGGTGAAGCGCTTGCGCAGGATGGGGTCTTGTGTCGCCACGCCCACCGGGCAGGTGTTGAGATGGCATTTGCGCATCATGATGCAGCCCGAAGCGATCAGGGGCGCGGTGGCGAAGCCGAACTCGTCAGCCCCCAGCAAGGCGCCGATGGCGACGTCGCGGCCAGTGCGAAGACCGCCATCGACCTGCACCGCAATGCGGCCGCGCAAGCCGTTCAGCACCAATGTCTGCTGGGTTTCGGCCAGGCCGATTTCCCAGGGACTGCCGGCATGGGTGAGCGAAGTGAGCGGCGAAGCGCCGGTGCCGCCTTCAAAGCCCGAAATGGTGACATGGTCGGCGCGGCATTTGGCGACACCCGCCGCCACGGTGCCGACGCCCACTTCCGACACCAGCTTGACCGAGATGCGCGCTTTCTGGTTGGCGCTTTTCAGGTCGCGGATCAGCTGCGCCAAATCTTCGATGGAATAAATATCGTGATGCGGCGGCGGCGAGATGAGACCCACGCCGGGGGTCGAATGGCGCACCTTGGCAATGGCGGCATCCACCTTGTAACCGGGAAGCTGGCCGCCTTCGCCGGGCTTGGCGCCCTGGGCCATCTTGATCTGGATGTCGTCGGCATTGACCAGATATTCGGTGGTGACGCCGAAGCGGCCCGAGGCGACCTGCTTGATCTTGGAGCGCATGGAATCGCCGTTCGCCATGGTGACGAAACGGTCGGCTTCCTCGCCGCCTTCGCCGGTATTGGAGCGGCCGCCGATGCGGTTCATGGCGATGGCCAAGGTGGTATGCGCTTCGCGGCTGATCGAGCCGAAGCTCATCGCGCCGGTGGAGAAACGCTTGACGATATCAACGGCAGCTTCGACTTCATCCAGCGGCACGCCCTCGCCGGTCTTGAACTGCATCAGTCCGCGCAGGGTGAGCAGGCGCTCATTCTGTTCATTGATGCTCTGGGCGAAGAGCTGGTACTCCGCCGGATTGTTGCCGCGCACGGCGTGCTGAAGCCGCGAAACGCTTTCCGGCGTCCAGGCATGATCCTCGCCGCGCAGGCGGTAGGCGTAATCGCCGCCCACATCCAGCATGCCGCGATAGATGGGATTGTCGCCATAAGCGTCGCGGTGGCGGCGCACGCTTTCCTCGCCCACTTCCTTCAGGCCGATGCCTTCGATAGTGGTGGCGGTGCCGGTGAAGAATTTCTCGATAAAGTCGGAGGAGAGCCCCACCGCGTCGAAAATCTGCGCGCCGCAATAGGATTGATAAGTCGAGATGCCCATCTTGGACATCACTTTCAAAATGCCCTTGCCCACCGCCTTGATGTAATTCTTCTGCACTTCGTAAGGCTTGAGCGACAGGCCCTGGCGGACGCGGATCTGTTCCAAGGTTTCAAAGGCGATATAGGGATTGATCGCTTCGGCGCCATAACCGGCCAGCGCGCAGAAATGGTGCACCTCGCGCGCTTCGCCGGTCTCCACCACCAGCCCGGTCTGCATGCGCAGGCCCTGGCGGATCAGATGATGATGGATGGCGGCGGTGGCCAGCAGCGCCGGCACCGGCACGCGGTCGGGCGAAGTGGCGCGATCCGACAGAATAAGAATGTTGTTGTCGGCCAGCACCGCATCGGTGGCGTTGTGGCAGATGCGCAGCAAGGCGTTCGACAAGCCATCAGAGCCTTCGATGGCGGGCCAGGTGCAGTCAATTGTGGCGGTGCGGAAGGCGCCGTCCACCAGTTCCGAAATGGAGCGGATTTTTTCCACATCGGCGTTGGTCAGCACCGGCTGATGCACTTCCAGGCGCTTGTGGTTGCCCGCTTCGCGACCCAGCAGATTGGGGCGCGGCCCGATCATCGAAACCAGGCTCATCACCAATTCTTCGCGGATCGGATCAATCGGCGGATTGGTGACCTGGGCGAAGTTCTGCTTGAAGTAATTGTAAAGCAGCTTGGATTTGTTGGAGAGCACGGCCAGCGGCGTGTCCACGCCCATCGAGCCCAGCGGATCATCGCCAACCTGCGCCATCGGCTCCAGGAAGAATTGCAGATCTTCCTGGGTGTAGCCGAAGGCCTGCTGCTTATCGAGGAGCAGGCCCGGATCGTTGGCCTTGGCGCGGTGGTCTTCGGGAAGGTCGGGTAACTCTTCCAGCTTGAATTGCGCCGCCTTCAGCCATTCCTCATAGGGTTCGGCCTGGCTGAGCGTCTTCTTGATCTCTTCGTCTTCGACGATACGGCCTTCTTCCAGATCAATCAGCAGCATCTTGCCAGGCTGGAGGCGCCATTTGCGCTTGATCTTTTCTTCCGGCACCGGCAGCACGCCGGATTCCGAAGCCAGGATCACCAGATCATCATCGGTGACGATGTAGCGGGCGGGGCGCAGGCCGTTGCGGTCCAAGGTGGCGCCGATCTGGCGGCCATCGGTAAAGGCGATGGCGGCGGGGCCGTCCCACGGCTCCAGCAGGGCGGCGTGATATTCGTAGAAGGCCTTGCGCGTGGGCGACATGCTCTTGTTGCCGCCCCAGGCTTCGGGGATCAGCATCATCACGGCATGGGCCAAGGGATAGCCGCCCGCCACCAGCATTTCCAATGCATTGTCGAGACAGGCGGTATCGGACTGGCCGTGCGGAATCAGCGGCCACATTTTGTCGAGATCGGGACCCAGCAAATCCGACTGCATGGAACGGCGGCGCGCATTCATCCAGTTGACGTTGCCGCGCACGGTGTTGATTTCGCCATTATGGGCGATAAAGCGATAGGGATGCGCCAATTTCCAGCTGGGGAAGGTGTTGGTCGAGAAGCGCTGATGCACCAGCGCGATAGCCGAGATGGTGAGCGGGTTCTGCAAATCGAGATAGAAGCGGCCCACATCATGCGCCAGCAGCAGGCCCTTATAGACCACGGTGCGGGTGGAGAAGCTGGGCATATAAAACTGGGTGACGGCGGGCTGCTTGTGCTTCTTGGCCAACGCCTCTAGCGGATTCTGCGTCTGCTTGCGGATGGTGAGGAGCTTACGCTCGAACGAATCCTGGTCCTTGGTGTGCGGACCCATGGTGACGATGGCCTGGCGGATCAGCGGCATCTGTTCCAGCACGGTCTTGCCCAGGCCGGTGGGATCGGTCGGCACATCGCGCCAGCCCAGCAGTTTCTGGCCTTCGATCTTGATGAAATGCTCAAGCTGCTTGACGGCGATTTCGCGCGCCTTGGGCTCGCGCGGCAGGAAACACATGCCGACGGCATATTCGCCCGGCGGCGGCAGGGTGACGCCGGCGTCCTTGGCCCATTCACGCAGCAGCGCGTCAGGAATCTGGATCAGGATGCCGGCGCCGTCGCCCACCAGCGGGTCGGCGCCCACCGCGCCGCGATGGTCGAGATTGATCAGGAGCTGCAGCCCCTGGCCGACGATCTGGTGGGATTTCTGGCCCTTGATATTGGCAACAAAGCCCACACCGCACGAGTCATGCTCGTTGCGCGGATCGTACAGGCCTTGTTTCGGCGGCAGACTCATAAGCCCCTAATACCCAACGGAAATTCGTTTTTTCCGGCACAGAAATCCTGTCCGCTCCCTTTTGACGAGGAAAAGCGGTCAAACCTGCAGCATCCCAAGAATGACAAATATCTCAGCATTTCAGGCGTTGCGGCGCAACATGACAGGAACGCGCGGCTGGCTTGACTCCTACCAGGGTCAAGTCCAGACTAGAACATATCATGAACAATAGCGCGAAAATAGAGGAATTGCGCCATTTTCTGGCGCGCACCGGCCCTTCCCTGGAACGCCCTGCTTTATCCTTGGGGGTGGCAGAGGCGGATCGGGTGCTGGGCGGCGGCATCGCGCCGGGCGCCCTGCATGAAGTCTATGCCCAGGACTGGGCGGCGGGCGGCTTTGCCGCCTGCCTCGCCATCCTGGCGGCGGGCTCCGCCTTTGATGGAAAAGGGGGGCCGCTGTTCTGGGTACGGTCCGATTACGAGGCGCTGGAGTATGGCGCCCTGCATGCCCAAGGGTTGAGGGAACTTGGTGGGCGGCCCGAGACTCTGTTTCTGATCCGCACCGCCAACGCCGCCGAGGCGCTGGCCGCCGCCAGCGATATTCTGGCTTGTGCCCCGGTGGGGGCCTTGCTGCTGGAACTATCGGGCATGCCCCGCGCGCTGGATCTGGTGGCAAGCCGCAAGCTGAATTTCGCCGCCAATCTTTCCGGGGTCACCGCCATTGTGCTGCGCGAAGGCGCGCAAGCGATGCCCAGCGCGGCGCAGACACGCTGGCAGGTGAGCACCGCGCCTTCGCCCGGCATGGACGATTGGGGATTGCCCAGCTTCCGCGCCGAACTGGTCCGCAACCGCCTTGGCCCTACCGGAAATTGGCAACTGACATGGAACCCCGACGATGGAATTTTCCGCGAGCCCGCGCACGGAGTCACTGCGCCGCATCCTGGCCGTGTGGCTGCCGCGCTTTTCGACCGACCGGCTGAAGAGAAAAGACGCATCGCTTTCTGAAGGCGCGCCGCTGGTGGTGGCGGGGCGCGCGGGCAACGCGTTGCATGTGCAGGCGCTGGATGTGCGGGCGCACAGGCTGGGCCTTTACAAGGGCCAGCCTTTGGCCAATGCGCGGGCCATGGTGCAGGCGCTCACCATCATTCCCGCCGATGACAGGCACGATTTGAAACTGCTGGAGCAGATCGCCGAATGGTGCGACCGCTTTACGCCCTATGTCGCCGCCGATCCGCCGGACGGCTTGATCTTGGACATTACCGGCGCGGCGCATCTGTTCGGCGGCGAGGCCGCCATGCTGACCCATGTGACGCAGAAGATCGAAGCCCAGGGCTTCACCGTGCAGGCCGCCATGGCGGGCACGGCATCGGCAGCGCGGGCGCTGGCGAAATTCGCGCCCGGTCATATTGCTGCACCGGGCGCGCAAGCGGAAGCTTTGGCGCGCTTGCCGGTGGCGGCGCTGGGGGTGGAGGACAAGATCATCGCCGCCTTGCGCCGCGCGGGACTTAAAAACATCGGCCAGGTGGCACAACGCCAGCGCGGTGAGCTGGCGGCGCGTTTCGGCAAAAGTTTTGTCACCGCTTTGGAAATTCTGCTGGGCCAGCATGATCAGCCGGTCAGTCCGCGCCGCCCCCTGCCCGACCTGATGGCCGAGCAGCGCTTTGCCGAGCCCATTGTCGCGGAAGGCGCGATTGCAGCTTCGCTGCTGGCTCTGGCGCAATCTTTAAGCAGTGTGCTGGAACAGCGCGGGCTGGGCCTGCGCAGGTTGGGCGCCTCTTTCTTCCGCGCTGACGGCCAGGTGCGGCGGCTGGACCTAAAGCTGGGCGGGGCGTCGCGCGATGCGGCACGGCTGATGCGGCTGCTGCACGAAAAGCTGGATGCGCTGGCCGATCCGCTGGATGCGGGTTTCGGCTTTGACGTGATCCGGCTGGAAGCGATGTTGACCGAGCGCACCGAGGCGGCGATCACCAGCTTCGACAGCAACGAGAATGCCAAACGCGAAATCCAGTATCTGGCCGACCGGCTGTCGGTTCGCCATGGCGAGGCGCGCGTGCTGCGTTTCGTGGCGCAGGACACGCATATTCCCGAAGCCCAGAGCGCCGCGATACCGGCACAGGCGCGCGATTTTGCTTCGCAGAGCCAGTGGTCGCCGCGCCGCCAAGCCGGCGATCCGCCACTGCGGCCGTTGCGATTGTTTGAAAAGCCGGAGGAAGTCAGCGCCATCGCCGCGGTACCCGACGGCCCGCCCTTGCGCTTTCGCTGGCGCCGCGCACCGTTTGAAGTGATGCATGCCGAAGGGCCGGAACGCATCGCCATGGAATGGTGGGAAAATCAAAAGCCCACCCGCGACTATTTCCGGGTTGAGACACGAGAGGGTCAGCGTTTCTGGCTGTATCGCGACGGGCTGTATGATCAAAGCGGGCTGGCACCGCGTTGGTACATGCATGGTGTTTTTGCGTGAGCTATATAGAGCTTGCCGTCACCACCAATTATTCCTTCCTGCGCGGCGGTTCACATCCCCAAGAATATTCCGAGCGAGCCTGGACGCTGGGCTATCCCGCCATCGGCATCGCCGATCGCAATTCCCTGGCCGGAGTGGTGCGCGCTTATTCGGGATTGGATCAGATCGAAGAAAAAGAAGGCGGCGCGCCACGGCTGCTGGTCGGCGCCCGGCTGGTGTTCCGGGACGGCACGCCGGACATCCTGGTCTATCCTAAGGATCGCGCCGCCTATGGCCGCCTTTGCCAACTGCTTAGCCTGGGCAAGCTGCGCGCACCCAAGGGTGAATGTTTCCTGGACCTTGCCGATCTGTTGGCGCATCGCGAAGGCCTGCTTTTCATCGTGATGCCGTCGAAGCAGCCTGAGAACCTGACATCCCTGCTGAAAAGCCTGGGATCCGACACCTGGCTGGCGGCGGTCATGCCGCACAGGGGCGAGGATCGCCGCCGCATGGCTGCTCTTTCGCGCATGGCCAACGCCGCGCGGGTTCCGCTGATCGCGGTCAATGATGTGCTGTATCATGACGCCGAAAGGCGGCAATTGCAGGATATCGTCACCTGCATCCGCGAGCATGTGACTTTGGCAGAGGCGGGCACCAGGCTGCAGGTCAATGCTGAGCGGCACCTGAAACCGGCGGCAGAAATGGCGCGCCTGTTCCGTAATTATCCGCAGGCGGTGGCAGAGACATTGCGTTTCGCGGCGCTTGTTACCTTCGACCTGGGCAAACTCAAGCAGAACTATCCGCATGAACCGGTGCCGCCGGGAAAGACGGCGGACGGGCATCTGCGCGATCTGACCGAAACAGGCCTTTGCGTTCGTTACCCGAATGGCGTACCCAACAAGGTTCGCGTGCTGGCGGAAAAAGAATTGCGTTTTATCGCCGATGGCGGCATCGCGCATTACTTTCTGACAGTGCATGACATCGTTGCGTTTGCTCGCAGCGAGAAAATCCTTTGCCAGGGGCGCGGATCGGCAGCCAACTCAGCGGTCTGCTATGCCTTGGACATCACCGCCATTGATCCCAATGTTTTTGACGTGCTGTTCGAGCGATTCTTGAATGCCGAACGGCGCGAACCGCCCGACATTGATGTGGATTTCGAACATGAGCGGCGTGAAGAGGTCATCCAGTATATCTATAAGCGTTACGGCTATCGCCGCGCCGCCTTGACCGCCACCGTGATCTGCTACCGGTCCCGCAGCGCCATCCGCGAAGTCGGCAAGGTATTTGGCTTGACTGAGGATGTCACCGGCAAGCTAGCCGACACGGTCTGGGGCCATCATGGTGATGGCTTGAGCGAAAGTCAGGTGCGACAGGCCGGCAGCGATCCCGCCAATGATGTGGTCGCGCGCGCACGGCATTTCGCGGGGGAACTGGCCGGCTTTCCCCGGCACCTGTCCCAGCATGTCGGTGGTTTTGTTCTGACCGAAGATTATCTGGACAGCATTGTGCCCATTGGCCCCGCTGCCATGGCGGATCGTTACTTCATTGAATGGGACAAGGACGATCTCGATACGCTGCGCATCATGAAAGTGGATGTACTGGCGCTGGGCATGCTGACCTGCGTGCGCAAGGCTTTTCACATGATAGATACGTATAGCGGCGCGCCGCCGCTGGAACTGGCGACCGTGCCGCAAGAAGACCCACTGGTTTACAACATGCTGTGCAAGGCGGACGCCATTGGGGTTTTCCAGGTGGAAAGCCGCGCCCAGATGAGCATGCTGCCCCGGCTGCGGCCGGAGAAATTCTATGACCTGGTGATCGAAGTGGCGATCGTGCGGCCGGGGCCCATTCAGGGCAACATGGTCAAACCGTATCTCAAGCGCCGCAAGCAATACCTCGCGGATAGAAATACCGTCTTTGATTACCCAAAGCCCGCACCGCCGCATGACCCCGACGAGCTGAAATATGTGTTGCACAAGACGCTGGGCGTGCCGCTGTTCCAGGAGCAGGCGATGAAACTTGCCATGGTGGCGGCTGCCTTTACGCCCACACAGGCCAATGGCCTGCGCCGCGCCATGGCGACGTTCCGCAATGTCGGCACCATCCACAGTTATGAGCAGCCTTTCGTCGACGGCATGGTCGGACGCGGCTATGATCCCACATTCGCGCAGGACTGCTTTGAGCAGATCAAGGGTTTCGGCTCTTATGGCTTTCCCGAAAGCCATGCCGCCAGCTTTTCGCTGCTGGTCTATGTCTCGGCCTGGATCAAGAAGCATCATCCGGCGGCGTTCGCGGCGGCGTTGCTCAATTCCCAGCCGATGGGATTTTATGCACCAGCCGAGATTGTGCGCGATGCGCGCGAGCATGATGTGCCGGTGTTGCATCCCGATGCCGCTTTCAGCGACTGGGATTCGACGTTGGAGCGCGATGCCCAGGGCGTGCTGTGCCTGCGGCTGGGACTGCGCCAGATTGACGGGCTGGCGCTGAAGGATGGCGAGGCTGTCATGACCATGCGCGGCGATGGCTATGCCGATTTTGCGGATTTCGCGCGCCGCACCCAGCTTGGCCGCCGCGCCCTGGTGACATTGGCCGAAGCCGACGCTTTTCGCGGCTTTGGCCTGGACCGGCGTGAAGGCTTGTGGGCGGTGCGGCGATTGCCTGACGACAAGCCGTTGCCGCTGTTCGAACAGCGCAGCGCGCCGGACCAGGGCGCCGAAGATATCGCACCGCTGCCGCAAATGCCGCTGAGCGAGCATGTGCTGGCCGATTACCGCACCATCCGGCTTTCGCTCAAAGCCTATCCCACGCAGTTTTTACGGCCTGGGTTCGATGCGGAAGGTTTTACGCCCTGCGCCCGGGTCGGAGATCTGAAAGATGGCAGCTTTGTGCGCTGTGCCGGCGTGGTGCTGGTGCGCCAGCGGCCCGGCGAAGGCAAGGCGATCTTCATCACGCTTAGCGACGAGACCGGCATCTGCAATGTGGTGATCTGGGAAAGGCTGTTCGAGAATTTCCGCAAAGAGGTGATGGGCGCGCGCCTGTTGCTGGCGGAAGGCCGGATGCAGAAAAGCCCCGAAGGCGTGGTGCATCTGATGGCTTCAAGCCTGACAGACCGCAGCGCCGATCTGCGCCTGTTGTCAGGCGAAATTCTGGCGCCCGTGGCGGGGCATCGCCATCCGCGCAATGTCCGCATACTCCCACCGTCGCGTGATTTCCACTGATCAAAAATTGAGCGATCTGCATTTTATCGGGCGCATCGCAACCGCCGCAGTGGCTTTTCTTCAGTAAGCAAGGCTAGCGATTACCGGCCCGAGGATTGCAAGTGTTCGCGCATGTCATTGCGCGACTATTGGCCGACTGCAGCGCCCCTCACCACCAAATTTTTCACTGGCCGCGCCGCCGATGCGCACGCGAAGGCGCAGGCATCCCTCTGCGATACGCTGTTCAAATTGGTGCTGATGGCGCTGGCCTTCGCCGCCGCCGCCCTGCTGCTGCGCGACACAAATGCCATCGCCTTGCATATTCCGCACGATCCCAATGAAGGCTGGAATGCCTATCTCGCCCGTGCCGCGATGACGGGCGGGCCGCTGTATCCGCAAGGGCTGATGGTCAACAATTATCCGCCTTTGTCTTTTTATGTGGTGGCGGCGCTCAGCACTATTACTGGCGATCCCATCGTGGCGGGACGGCTGCTGTCGCTGGCAGCGTTTATCGCCGCCGCGATCAGCATCATCGCCATCCTGCGCGAGATGGGCGCTTGTGTGCTGGGAGCGCTGTTCGGCGCCCTGTTCTTCGCCACCGGACTGCTGGCGGCCAGCGGCTATGTCGCGATGAACGATCCCCAGATGTTGGGGCACGCTCTGCAACTGGGAGCCTTGTCGCTGCTGCTGCAGAAGAACCGGCGCGAAACCATTCCCGCCGCCCTGGCGATGGCGGCAGGTCTTTTCATCAAGCACAATCTCATTGCCCTGCCGCTGGCTGCCGCAATGTGGCTGGCCTGGCAGGACCGGCGCGCGGCGGTCCGCTTTAGCGTCAGCGGCCTGGTCTTCTGCGTTGCCGGGCTGGTGCTGGTGCGGTTGTTGCTGGATGTGAATCTGTTCACGGCGCTGGCATCACCGCGTCTTTGGGCAATGAAGAATTTCCTCGCAGGAAGCGGACAATTTCTGAGCTGGAGCGGCGCGGGCCTGGTCGCCACGGCGTTGCAGGTTTGGCGCGGACGCGCGGACGCGGCGGTGCGGCTGGTGGCGCTGTATAGCGGCTTCGCGTTGGCGATCGGCGGGCTGTTTGCGTTCGGGGATGGCGTGGACGCCAACATTTTCTTCGACGCCGCCATCGCACTGAGCCTCGGCGCCGGACTGGCGCTAGGGAATATTCCCAAGCGCTGGGCTGGCACACTGGCGTTGTTCGTGGCGCTGCCGCTGGGCCTGTATCTCGAAAAAAATGTCACGGCATCGAATTTTTCCTTCTCGGACGTTTTCGCCCGTGAAGCGCGACTGGATATCGGCTTCGTGCGAGCACATCCCGGCCCGGCGCTGTGTGAAGACCTGACTTTGTGTTTCTGGGCAGGCAAGGAAGAGCCGGTGGATGTCTTCAATCTGTCGGAAGCGATTATTCGCGAAAAGCGCGGCGACGGTGATCTGGCGCATCTGTTGGAAACGCAATATTTCGGCAGCATTGCGCTCAGCAGCCTGACGCCCTTTGCGCTGGGGCCGCATTTGAATAGCGTTTTGCTGGCGCATTATCGCACCGTGCGGCAGGACGATAATGGCGTGTTCATGGAACGGCGTTGATTATTTGGTCGAATAGGCCGCCTTGACGGTACCATGGCGCTCCAGTTTGCCCCAGCCGACAAAGGGGCCGCGCAGCGCGGTGGCGATGGAACGCACCACGACATAATACATGATCTGGCGGTAGCCAAAGCGCTGCAGCATCAGCCACCACAGCAGGCTCCAATCTTCCTGGCGCTCCATCACAAAGCCGATGGCGGCAGCCAGCAGATCCACCACCACAAAGATGCAGTAATAGATGGCGATGGTGCGAAGATCGCTGCTCTGGAATTCTGCGCCATGCTGGGAATAGTTGATCCACTGCCCCACCAACTGCCAGACCAGCAGCAGATCGGCGAAGGGCGCCAGGGTGGTGAGCAGGATCTGGAACAGCCAGACCTGTGGCAGCGCGATCATGCCCAGCTGCCGATATTTGGGATTGAAGGTGATGCGGCGGTATTTCCACAGGCATTGCAGGGTGCCATACGCCCAGCGGAAACGCTGCTTGCTGAGGCCGCTGACCGTGGCGGGCGCCTCGGTCCAGGCGATGGCGCTGGAATCGAACAGCACCCGATAACCGGCGACCTGGATGGCGATGGTGAGATCCTGGTCTTCGGCCAAAGTGTCGGCGGGAAAGCCACCCATCTTGGTCAAGGCTTCGCGGCGCCAGGCGCCCACCGCGCCGGGCACCACGGTCAAGGTATCCAGCGCCGACAGGGCGCGGCGTTCCAGATTCTGCGCCACGATATATTCCAGCGCCTGCCAGCGGGTGATCATGTTGATGCGGTTGCCGACCTTGGCATTGCCCGCCACGGCGCCGATCGCCGGATCGTCAAACCAGCGCACCAGCCGCGAGATCGTGTCAGCGTTGAACTGGGTGTCGGCATCCAGCGCCACGACGATGTCGCCCGTGGCGTTGGACAGGCCGACATTCAGGGCATTGGCCTTGCCGCCATTGGGAATGGAGATGACGCCGACGCGGCGGTCGCGCATGAAATGCGAGCGCACGATATAGGCGGTGTGGTCCTTGGAACCGTCGTCGATCACCAGCACTTCCAGTTCGCGATAATCGCTGGCCAGGATGCGCTCCACCGTGCTGACGATGACTTTTTCTTCGTTGAAGGCGGGGATCAGCACCGTCACCTTGTGGCCGCCATCCACCACTGCCGGTTCGGGTTTTGCGCGCAAGCGGTTCACCGCCGCCAGGCCGCACAGCATGAGCAGCCGTCCCACGCCCAGGATGATCGCGCCCAGGAAGCAGTAATAAAGCGCCTGTCCCAGGAAGGAGATGGTGAGGAACACCACCCGGTTTTCATACAGCATCACGGTCAAAGGTTGGGCCGGCATCACCTGTTCGCGGGTGAAGCCGCCCAGGTTCGAGACCGGCACGAACGTGAAGCCCTTTGCCCGCATGGTGTCGATCAGCTGCGGCAGCAGCTTGACGGTCTGGGAACGGTCGCCGCCGGAATCATGCAGCAGGATGATGTTGCCGCGCAGGTCGGGATTGGGATCGGCAACTTCCTTCAGCACCAGCTTCATCATCTGGTCCACCGGCAGCATCTGCCAGTCCAGCGTATCAACATGGGTGCCGATGGTGACATAGCCCAGCTTCTGCGCTTCTTCGATCGGCACGATCTCGTCGGCGTCGCTGGGCTCGGCATCGCCCAGATAGGGCGGCCGCAGCAACCGCATGGAACGGCCGGTCAGCGCCTCGAACAATCGCTGGGTGGCGTTCAGTTCCAGCCGCACCGCCGCCAGCGGCGTGTCAGCCAGGTTGGGATGCGTATAAGTGTGATTGCCGACTTCATGGCCCTCACGCAAAATCCGCTGCACCAATCCGGGATGAGCCTCCATGTTCGAGCCGATAACGAAGAAGGTCGCCGGCACATGCTTGGCCTTCAGGATATCCAGAATCTGCGGCGTCCATTCCGGATCGGGACCATCGTCGAATGTCAGGGCCAGTTTCTTGGCAACCTGGCCGACGCGGCGAATGACGTAATTGGTCGGCAGGCTGGAATAATTCTCGCTGACAACGTCGCCGCTGGCCTTGTCGAGACGAAAATCGCGCACGCCGGTGATGGGGCCGGATTCGACGCGCAGGATTTCGCCCTCGCCGTCAAAGTCCACGTCGTCGTTGGTGGGAATGGACTTCAGGCTGTCCGGCGCCGGCAGATTGTAAGGCCGTCCCAGCAAGGGCAGGATCGAAGGATCCTCGGTGCCCAGCCGCCACAGCGCATAGCCCGCAGGCTGGAAGGGATCGGCGGCGTGCATCTGGTTGAAGGTGGTGACGGCATCCAGGAACCACAGATCGTGCCTTATGCCATCGCCGTCATTGTAAGAGAAATGCGGATTGTTGGTGGCGCTGTCGAACTGAATGGTGGCCCCAGCATCGCGCGCATCCACCATGGCTTCGGAGAATTCCTTGACGGTGGCCTGCGCCTCGCCCTTGACCCAGTCATAGCCGTAATTGCCCAGCGCGATGATCGTGCTGTCGGCGGAGAGCTGGCGCATGCGCTTGTCCAGCGCGGCTTCATACCAGCTCTGGCCCCCGATGGCGCCGGGCGGCGATGTGTCGTCGGCTTCGTCATAGGCCATCAGCACCGTGTAATCGACGATGTTGGCATAGGCCTCATAAGGCCAGGATTCATCGTCAAACGGCGCGGCCTGGGCGATGATCCAACCATGCGGCGCGAAGGCGGCCGACATTTCGGAAAGGAAGACTTCCAGATTCTTGTGATCGGCGTGCTGCACATTCTCGAAATCCACCGTCACGCCTTGCAGCTTGTTGGCTGTGAGAAAAGCGATGATCTGGTTCAGCAAGGTGGCGCGGCGCGCCGGGTCGGCCAGCAGCTTGCCCAATTCCGGTCCATACCATTGCCCGCCAGAGGCGTTTTGCAGCATGGGCAGGATGGCGACATCGGGCTTGCGGGTGCGGATGTAATTAAGCGAACGCTGGTCGAGATTGGCTTTGAAGTCGAGGTCGGGCCCGTCCAAATTCAGCCAGCTGGGGATCACCCAGTCCAGCCGCGGCAGGTTGCGCTTGAGCGAAGAAAAGCTGGCATCCGCCGAGCCGCCCCAATTGACGTAAAAGCCCACCGCCAAGGCGCGGCCCTTCTGCGGCTTGAGCACGGCGGGCACCCGCGCCGGCATGGTGGTGCGGAAGTGGCGCAGGCGCCGGTTTTCCAGCCGCCGGGCGCGGGCCTGGGCCGCCAGTTGGGCGGCGGACTTGAGCAGGCCCGGGGCGACAGCGCGGGCGACGAGCTGGGGCGGATTGACCGCCACCGAACGGCCCGGCAGATCAACATTGGGGGTGGGCGGCGCGATCAACAGGCTGGCGACAAAGCCGATACCCAGAAGCGTGCTGATGACGGCCGCACTCCAGCCCAGGGTCGAGAGGCGCGCCGCGCGCCGGCCCGTAATATCGAAAAATACCGGTTTGTTGGCCATTGCCTGTTTTTACAGCCGCCCGAATCGAAGCTTAGCACCCGTCACCCTAGGTCCATACGATAGCGGCGCCTGATGGCGAAATTCCGGCGGAAGGCCAAGAAAAATTCGTCGGGCGCGAGGGCCTGTGGTAACGGTGGCAAATCAACATCTGGGGAAGGCTGATATTCGTGGGTTACGATTGTTCCAAATGTCCTGGCTATTGCTGCTCCTATCCGGTCATCCCCCTCGTCAAGAAAGATGTGCAGCGCCTGGCCGACCATTTCGGGCTGGGCTTCAAGGAAGCGCGCAAGAAATTCACCAAGGTGGATGGCGACGAGCCCTATGCCATGCGCCGCAAGGCGGATGAGCATTATGGCCGCATCTGCCGCTTCTTCGATACCGAGGCGCGCCGCTGCACCATCTATACGGCCCGGCCGACCATCTGCCGCGAATATCCCGGCGGCAAAAGCTGCGGCTATTATGATTTCCTGCGCGCCGAGCGCAATTCGCAGGAAGACCCCACGCATGTGGCGTCCACCTGGAACAAGTGAGTTCGGTCTAGCGACGCGCACTTAAACGTCGGAACGGCTTTGTGAGACCGGCAAATGGTGCACTGCACCGTCTTTATCCCCTTGGCCGCCACGCCTTTTTTTGCTCTAACGGGCGCAAATTAAAGCATTAAGTGGGGGTAATTATGGGCACGTTCACGCAAACCTACGATCCGTTGAACAATGCGATCCTGTCTACGGTGGTCGCGGCGTTCCCGATCGTGCTGCTGCTGGGCCTGATCGCCAGCGGCAAGATCAAGTCCCATTGGGCGGCGTTGATTGCCCTGGCCGCAACCGTGGCCGTCGCCATTCTGGCTTACGGCATGCCCGCCAGCATGGCGGTCAAAGTGACCGGGTTGGGCTTCGTCAACGGCTTCTTCCCCATCGGCTGGATCATCGTCAATGTGATCTTCCTGTACCGCCTGACGGTGGACAAAGGCCATTTCGCGGTTTTCCAATATTCGATGGGCCAGATCACGGCCGATCGCCGCCTGCAGCTCATCATCATCGCCTTCTGCTTCGGCGCCTTCTTTGAAGGCGCGGCGGGCTTCGGCACCCCGGTGGCGGTTTCCTCCGCCATGCTGATGGGCCTGGGTTTCTCGCCTTTGGCCGCCTCCGGCATCTCGATGCTGGCGGATACTGCCACCGTGGCGTTCGGCGCACTGGGTGCGCCGATCACCGCCCTGGCCGCCTCCACCGGGCTGGACCCGATGGTGCTGAGCCAGATCATCGGCCGCCAGTCCTGTGTCTTCTCGCTCGTGATCCCCTTTGTCATGGTCTTCATGTTCTGCGGCTGGAAGAAGATGTGGGAAGTGTGGCCCGCGCTCACCGTGGCATCGCTGGGCTTCACCATCCCGGCCTACCTGATCTCCAACTATTCCAATCCCTATATCGTGGACGTCGTGGCGGGCGCCGTGGCCCTGGCCTCCATGGTGCTGTTCCTGCGCGTCTGGCAGCCCAAGGTGATCATGACTGATGCCAAGCTGCGCATCTTCGACGACTCGCACAGCGATGTAAAACCGCCGGTCGCCCTGACCAGCGCGCCCTCCACGCGCCAGATGGTCAATGCCTGGGTGCCGTGGATCATCCTGTGCGTGATCGTGGCCCTGTGGGCGACCGACTTCTTCAAGCAGATCGTCGATCCCATTTTCTCGCCGGTCTATCACCTGAGCGGCGTGGACAAGATGATCATCCAGATGCCGCCGGCATTCCCAAAGCCGACGCCGCTGCCCGAAGTGCTGCGTTTCGCCTTTATCAGCTATGCCGGCACCGGCATTCTGGTGGCGGCAATCATCGCCGGCCTGGTGATGGGCTTCGGGCCGGTCTCGCTGTTCAAGCATTACATGAAGACCTTGTATGTGGTGCGCTATCCCATCCTGACCATCACCGCCATGCTGTCCTTGGCAGCGGTGACCAGCGCGTCGAGCATGAACGGCACGCAGGGCTTGGCCTTTGCCCGCACCGGTTTCTTCTATCCCTTCTTCGGCACCATGTTGGGTTGGCTGGGCGTGGCGGCGACGGGTTCAGATACGGCGGCCAACGCCCTGTTCGGCGGACTGCAGATGGTCACCTCGCACCAGCTGGGGATTTCCGCGGTGCTGATGGCCGGTTCCAATTCCACCGGTGGCGTAATGGGCAAGATGATCTGCATCTCGTCCATTGTCGTCGCGGTGGCAGCCACCAACTGGCAAGGCGGCGAGTCGCGCATCCTGCGCTTCGTCTTCTGGGCCTCGGTGATATTGGGCAGCGCCGTCGGCGTGCTGGCCATGCTCCAGGCCTATGTCTGGCCTTTCACCCTCACCGTGCCGAGCTGATAGCCGAAACATCAAGACAGTTGAAAAGGCCGGGCAATTTGCCCGGCCTTTTCATTTTGGGGCCTGCCGTCCTACGCTGTGCCGGTCTTTCAAAAAAAGAAGAGCGCCATGGCGGACAGGATCACAGTTCAAGGACTTCAAGTCGCGCGGGTGCTGTTCGATTTCATCGAGAAAGAAGTGCTGCCAGGCACCGGCATCGCCAGCGACGCGTTCTGGCGCGGCTTTGCCGCCCTGGCCAATGATCTTGCCCCCCGGAACCGCGAATTGCTGGCCATCCGCGACAAGCTGCAAAGCCAGATTGACGAATGGCACAGCGCGCGGCGCGGCAAGGCGATCGACAAAGCGGAATATGAATCCTTCCTGCGCGGCATCGGTTATCTGGAGCCGGAAGGTCCCGATTTTTCCATCACCACGCCGGAGGTGGACCCGGAAGTGGCGCTGCTGGCAGGGCCGCAGCTTGTGGTGCCGCTGTCCAATGCCCGCTTCGCGTTGAACGCGGCCAATGCCCGCTGGGGCAGCCTGTATGACGCGCTTTACGGCACCGATGCGATTGCCCAGGAGGGCGATCTGGCCGTGGGCAACGGGTACAACGAAAAGCGCGGCCAGGCGGTGATCGCCTTTGCGCGTGCGTTCCTGGATGACGCCGTGCCGCTGCAAGGCGCTTCCCACAAGGACGCCCAGAGCTATGCCGTAAGCAACGGCGCGCTGTCGGTACAGCTTGCCAACGGCACACAGGCAGGGTTGGCCGCCCCGAAACAACTGGCGGGCTATACCGGCGATGCCGCAAGCCCTGCCTCATTGCTGTTGGTGCATAACGGCCTGCATATCGAAATCCTGTTCGACCGCAGCTCCGCCATCGGCAAGACCGACCTTGCGGGGATCAGCGATGTGGCGCTGGAATCGGCGCTCAGCACCATCATGGATCTGGAAGATTCCATTGCTGCGGTGGATGCCGAAGACAAGGTCGCCACGTATCGCAACTGGCTGGGCCTGATGCAAGGCAATCTCAGCGCCAGTTTCGAAAAAGGCGGCAAGACCCTGCAGCGGGTGCTGAACCCGGACCGCATTTTTTCCAAACCGGATGGCGGCACCCTGACCTTGCAGGGCCGCAGCCTGATCTTCATCCGAAATGTCGGCCACCTGATGACCAGCGATGCGGTGCTGCTGGCCGATGGCAGCGAAATTCCGGAAGGCATTCTGGACGCTGTCGTCACCAGCCTGATCGCGCTGCATGACCTGAAGCGCGGCGCGCGGGCGGGCAACAGCCGCAAAAATTCCATCTATATCGTCAAGCCCAAGATGCATGGTCCCGCCGAAGTCGCCTTTGCCGGCGCGATTTTCGACGCCGTGGAAGACCTGCTGGGCCTTGCCCGCAATACCATCAAGATGGGTGTGATGGATGAAGAGCGCCGCACCTCGGTCAATCTGAAGGAAGCCATCCGCGCCGCCGCCGCACGCATCATTTTCATCAATACCGGCTTTCTGGACCGCACCGGCGACGAGATGCACACTTCGATGCGCGCCGGCCCGATGATCCGCAAGGGCGAGATGAAATCCTCCGTCTGGCTCAAGGCCTATGAAGATCGCAATGTGGATACGGGCCTGGCTACCGGCTTCCAGGCGCATGCCCAGATCGGCAAGGGCATGTGGGCGATGCCCGACCGGATGGGAGACATGTTGAAGGCCAAGATCGGCCATCCCGAATCCGGCGCCAACACCGCCTGGGTGCCCTCACCCACCGCCGCGACCCTGCATGCGCTGCATTATCACAAGGTGGATGTGAAACAACGGCAGGACGCGATCAAGATGCGCGCCAAAACACCTGTCAGCGCCGTTCTCACCATTCCCATCGCCGATGGCGCGAATTGGTCAGACGCGGAAGTGCGCGAAGAGCTGGACAATAATATCCAGGGCATATTGGGCTATGTGGTGCGCTGGATTGATCAGGGCGTGGGCTGCTCCAAGGTGCCTGACATTCACAATATCGGCCTGATGGAAGACCGCGCCACCTTGCGCATCTCCAGCCAGCATGTCGTCAACTGGCTGCTGCATGGCGTCACCAGCGAAGCCGAAGTGCGCGCCTCCTTCGCGCGCATGGCCAAGGTGGTGGACGCGCAGAACGCCAAGGACCCGCTTTATCAGCCGATGGCACCGTCCTATGACGGCATCGCATTTCGCGCCGCCAGCGATTTGGTATTCAAGGGGTTGACCCAGCCCAACGGCTATACCGAGCCGCTGCTGCATCAGGCGCGGCGCGACAAGAAAGCTAGTTCGCTTTAAGGCTGCGGTTCACCAGCATCGGTCCGATGTCAGGGTCCTTGCCGTAAAAGGCGCGGAACATCGGGCCGTAATCCATTGTGTGGCCCTTGGACAGGATCATGTCGCGGAACCGCTGACCGTTGGCGCGGGTCAGGCCGCCATGCTGGGTGAACCAGTCATAGCTGTCATCGTCCAGCATCACTGTCCATTGATAGGCGTAATAGCCGGCCGCATAGCCATTGCCCCAAATGTGCAGGAAATAGCTGCTGCGATAGCGGGTCGGCACATCGGGATAATCGGTGTGGGTCGCTTTGAGCGCCTGGCTTTCAAACTTGTCCACGTCCTGGCGCGGTGCATCGGCTTTGAGCGCATGCCATTGCATGTCGAGCTGCGACGCTGCCAGCAATTCGGCCAGGGCATAGCCTTGGCCCCAATCCTGGGATTTCTTGATCTTGTCCACCAGCGCCTGCGGGATGGGCTGATGGGTTTTGATGTTCAGCGCATAATGCTTCAGCACATCGGGATATAGCGCCCAATGTTCGTTGAACTGAGAGGGGAACTCGACAAAGTCGCGCGCCACATTGGTGCCGGAGACGGTGGGATAGGTCTGGTCCGCGAAAAAGCCGTGCAGAGCATGGCCGAATTCGTGGAACATGGTGGTGACATCGTCAAAGCTGAGCAAGGCAGGCTGGCCCGGCGCCGGCTTGGTGAAATTCGCGACATTGTAGATCACCGGCTTGGTGCCCAGCAGTTTTGACTGGATAACGAAATTGTTCATCCAGGCACCGCCCGATTTGTTGTCGCGCTTGAAATAATCAAAATACATCAGGCCCAGACTCGTGCCGTCCTTGTCGAATACTTCAAAGACGCGCACATCGGGCTGATAGACCGGCAAGTCATGGCGCTCTTTGAACGTGACGCCGTAAAGCCGGTTGGCGGCATAAAAGACGCCATTCTGCAGAACATTGTTGAGCTCGAAATAGGGACGCAGCGCGCTGTCATCCAGGTCATAGCGTTCTTTCTGCACCTTGTCGGCATAACGCTCCCAGTCCCAGGGCTTCAGATCGAAATGGGGACTGCTTTTATCAATCGCGGCCTGGATCAGCCTGGCCTCTTCTTTCGCCTTGGCGCCGGCGGGCGCCACCAATTGCGTGAGGAAGCTGTTCACCTTGGCGGGCGTGTCCGCCATCTGGTCGTAAAGCGTGTAGGAAGCAAAATCGGGATAGCCCAGCAATTTTGCCTTCTGGGCGCGCAACTGGGCGATTTCGGCGATGGCGGCGCGGGTATCGTTCTTGTCGCCCTTCTCGGTGGCGGTCCAGCGCGCATTGTACAATTTCTCGCGCACATCCCGGTTCGCCAAGGACAACAGCAGTGGCTGCTGCGTGGTGTTCTGCAGGGGAATGACGAACTTGCCTTTCAGGCCGCGGCTTTGCGCTTCGCGGGCAGCGGTGGCGATCTGGTCGTCGCTTAAACCCGCAAGTTGCGCCTTGCTGTCCAGAACCAATGCGCCGGCTTTGGTCGCTGCCACCAGCTTCTGCTGGAACGCCGCTTCCAGGCTGGCGTCGCGCTTGTTGATGTCGCGCAGCTTGCTCTTGTCCGTGTCCGAAAGATTGGCGCCGGCATGCTGGAACTGGCGATAATAAATGGTGAGAAGCTGCAGCGCCTCGCCATCCAGCTTGAGGGCGGCGCGTGCGTCATAAACTGCCTTGACCCGGGCAAAGAGCTTGGCGTTGAGATAGATCGAATCCTGATGCGCCGCCAGCAAAGGCGCGACATCATTCTGCACCTTGTCCAGCGCGGGATTGGTGTTGGCCTGCTGGATGTTGAAGAAGGTGTTGCTCACCCGGTCCAGCATGCGGCCGGATTTTTCCATTGCCGCGATGGTATTATCAAAAGTCGGCGCGGCGGCGTTGTCGGCAATCGCGCCCATCTCCGCTTCCTGCTGCTTGATGCCCAGCGCGAAAGCCGGGGCGTAATCGCCATCCTTGATCTTGTCGAACTGCGGCGCGTGATAGGGCAGCGGGCTGGGCGCATCGAACGGGCCGGCCAGAGCGGCAGTGGCGCACAAGGTCAGGATGGAAGCGGCCTGCAAAAAACATTTCATCGTCAATTCCCGCGAAGAAAGCCCGCAAGCATTGCGCCGCAGGGCCGCCGAGACAAGCGGATTTCGCTTAACTGAAGATCGCGGGGCGAAAGCGCCGGAAGGCCACGACACCGATCACGATGAACAGCAGCAGAGCGGCGCCCTGGCTGGCGGCAAAAGCCGGTTCGGTGGACCCAGTGGGCGCCAAGGCATGCAGTAGCGGAATTTTCTGGAAGGACTGGATGATCAGCACAAACACATTGAAGTAGAGGCTGGCCACCGCGCCCACGATATAAACGCCGCGCCAGCTGCGCCGCAGATTTTGCAGATAAGCCGCGTAAGTGGCGGGCACCAGCAGCAGCAGCGAAATGATGGCCAGAATATGCGACGGCAAAATATGGTCACGGTGAAAGAAAAAGCCGGCGACGCTGGTGGCGATGGTGGTGACCAGGAAAATCGCGGTCAGGACCGGCATGGTGCGGTCCGTGACCAGGCCATACGCCACGATCACACCGCTGAGAATTCCCACTAGACTGATGATGACGTGAAACAGGGTGAAAATCTGCGAGTCCATGCACCCCCCAATCCCGACTGCGGGAATTATGCCCGCTTCCGCCGTTTACACAAGGTGGCTGGCGCTGCTCTCCGCGGCGTGGCGGATGCGCGAATCGTCCAGATCCAGTTCGCGCTCGATCCGGCGGCGCGCTTCATCATCAAGAGCGCCCTTGGCGTAGAGCGCGGCAATACTGGCCCGTTCCGCCTCCAGAAATTGCAGGTTCAGCGTGGAATATGCGCCGCCAACTTCGCCATGCTCCAAATCCTTGCAGGCGGCGACGAAATAGGCGCGGCGGTCACTATGGCGCCGCTTGATCGCTTCCACTGCCTGCGGCGAGGCATCAGCGCCTTCCAGGCTTTCCAACTGTGCCAGCGCCGCGTCTATGCCGGCGATGCGGGCCGCGACTTCCTGGCGCTTGGCGTCTGCTGCTTCGCGCTGCCCCACATCCACCAGCCCCAGAGTCTTGATCAGCCATTCAAATGTCAGGCCTTGTCCCACCAAGGTCACCAGGATCACGGCAAAGGTGACCAGAAGCAGCAGGCCGCGATCAGGGAAAGGCGCGCCGTCCACCGTAAGGGGAATGGATAGCGCCGCCGCCAAGGAAACCACGCCGCGTATGCCGGTGAAGCCGACAACGAAAACATGCCGCCAGGGCGGCGGCGATTGGCCGGCCCGCCGCCAGAACAGGCGCGGCAAATAGGTGGCGGTGAACACCCAGACAAAGCGCACCACGATGATGGAGATCGAGACCAGCGCGGCGGCCAGCGCCATGCGCTTCCATTCATCGAGATTGAGGTGATCAATGATCACCACCGCCTGCAGGCCCATCAGCAGGAAGATCACGCCTTCGATCAGGTAATTCACCAGGCCTCAGACGAAATATCCCTGAAGGCGCGTGGCGGGTGAAATAAAGCGCGGACCATTCCAGCTGACGAACAATCCCGCCGCCACCGTTGCCAGCACACCGGAACCGCCCAAGGCTTCCGGCACCCAGAAAGCGGCAAAGGGCGTCAACAGCGCCAGCACCATTTCAATTTGCGGCTCCTTCACCCAGCGGCGCAAAGCCAGCGCGCCCCAGCCGATCAAAATACCCCAGCCGATTTCGCCCATCACCACGGCGGCGAATTCGCCCGCCGCAGCGGGCAGCGAAAAACTTCCGCCTTCCGCCACCGCAACCAGCGCGAAGCTGAACAGGATCAGCGCGGTGGCGTCGTTCACCAGACCTTCGCCTTCCAGCACGGTGAGAATGCGGCCAGGCACGGCGAAGCGCCGCGCAATGGCCATCGGCGCCACCGCATCGGGCGGTGACACCACCGCGCCCAGCACAAAGCCGACCGCCCAGGGAATGCCCAGCGCCGCATGCATCACCGCGGCGGTCACCAGCGCCGTGAAAATCACGCAGCCCACCGCCAGCGAAAGAATGGGTTGCAGGTTTTGCGTGAAGCCGCGCCAGCTCATGCCGACGCCGGAAGAGTAAAGCAGCGGCGGCAGGAGCAGGCTGAGCACCAATTCGGGACGCAGCTCGATGCGCGGCACCCCCGGAACAAAGCCCAGACCCAATCCCACCAGCACCAGGAAGATCGAAGGCGGCGCCAGGGAACGGCGCGCAAGAACGGCCGACGCGGCGGTTACCGCAACCAGGCCAAAACCGATGGGAAGTGCTTCGGGAAGCAAGCCGTTCTCCTGTGACGCCTTATAATGCCCCCGGTTTCCCCAAATGCAAAAAAACTGTAGGTTGCCCGCGCAATTCTACAGGCTTGATAATGAGGCGTTTTCTGTCCGATTGGTCGCCGCAACAGAGTGCTCGCCTTGTGCTGGCGGGGGTTATCCTCGCATTGGGCCTTTATGTTCTCAGCGCCTTTTTCGCGCCGCTGGGCTGGGCGGTGGTGCTGGCGATTGCCACATGGCCGCTCTATCAGCGTTTCAACCTGGCGCTGCCGGTCAAATGGCGCCGCAATATCGCGCCGCTGATTTTCACCGTCACAATCACCTTGGTGTTCATTCTGCCGCTGCTGCTGGGCGCGATAGAGATGGGCCGCGAATTGAACGGGCTGGTGGTCTGGCTGCGCGATGCGGATCATGGCGGCAGCGTGGTGCCCGACTATATGGACAAGCTGCCGCTGGTCGGCGACACCATCGCCGATTGGTGGCGCACCAATATGGTAAGCGAAGGTTCGGTCACCGACCGCTTCGCGCGCGTCGATACCGCGACCCTGGCGCGGGTGACGCAGCGCACCGCCATCTTCATCGCCCGCAGCTTTACGTTTTTCGTTGTCACCGTACTGACGCTTTTCTTCCTGTTCCGCGACGGCGCCACCTTCGGGCGCCGGGTGCAGGTGCTGGTGCGCAAGGTGCTGGGGCGCAAGGGCCTGGAACTGTCCACCCTGATGGTGTTCGCGGTGCGTGGCACATCCGACGGCGTGGTGCTGGTCGGCATCGGCGTCGGCACCCTGCTGGGACTGGGTTATTTCATCACCGGCGTGCCGCATGCCGGATTGCTGGGCTCGCTGACCGCGCTGCTCGCCATGATCCCGTTCGGCGCGCCCGCCGCGCTGGGAATCGCCTGCCTGTTGTTGATGGCCAAAGGCGCCATGCCGTTCGCCATCGGGCTGCTGATATTTGGCAGCATTGTGATTTTCGTGGCCGACCATTTCCTCAGGCCGGTCTTGATCGGCGGCAATGCCAAGCTGCCCTTCCTCTGGGTGTTTCTGGGAATCTTCGGCGGCCTTGCCACCTTCGGCATCCTGGGACTTTTTCTGGGACCGACTTTGATGGTGGCACTGGTGTCGCTGTGGCGCGAATGGACCGCGCCGCGGCCGTTCCATGCCACACTCAAAAGGCCGGTACGCAAACCCTAGTGCGGAAGAACGATGGCTTACGCCCACGCGCTTAAGGTTCGGTGGCGCTCGGCACCGTCATGCTGGTGCCCACTCGGCCGCTTCGCGGCCTCCGTGGCGCTGGCTTAGCTTTTCTTGGAGAGCGGAGCGAACCTAGAAAAGCTTGCCCCGCTTCGAGCGCGAAGCGCGAGGGCGGCCGTTTTCCTAAGCTCGCTATGCTCGCTAAGGAAAAGTGGCGCGCTCGGAAGGATTCGAACCTCCGGCCCTCAGATTCGTAGTCTGATGCTCTATCCAGCTGAGCTACGAGCGCGCATTTGACCCGGGGCCCGGATCAGGGCCGGGAAGCTATGGGGCGAGGCCCCCAAAGGCAAGCTGGAAGCAGCATGGCCCCCACCCCCCGCGACCCACCGTCGCGAGAGGGCTGAATCGGCATAAACCCCCCGGTATCCTGCACAAAATGCGGTAAAGCGAGCACCGCAGCCCTTGTCCGGCAGAGGTCGCCTCGTTAAGACTTGACGGCAGGGACCTTCCGCTCAGGCGGCGAGGTGAAGTTGGGGTTCGGCGCGGTCTTTTTTCGTCAGACCCAGCGCCGATAGCGGAGAGCAGAAATGAGGGGATTTCCAGTGCAACCGAGGCTCAAACGGGGCCTGTTCCTGGCTTTTGCGCTGACCGCAGGCCTTGGCCTGACGGCCTGTTCCGACATTGACAATCTTTTCGGCGACGAAGGCGACGCTACGGCCGATGCCGGCCCGCCGCCCGACGCCGGCGGCTTCCCCGCCAGTACAGCCCCTGTGGCCAGCGCCGCCCCCGTCACCAACGGCGGCCTGGCCCCGGCCGTGACCATCACCCCTGTCGCCATCGAGGCGGGCAGCGATACCGGCACCGCCGTCAACAAGACCATTCAGTCCCTGCGGACCCAGGTTTCCGGCCTGGAAAGCAAGCTGGCCGCCAACGCCGCGCGCCTCAACGATCTGCGCAACAATGGCGCCGCATCCGCCGGCTCCTATCAGCAGACCAAGGCCCAGATCACCACCCGGCTGCAGGTTGGCACCACCAAGGGCAACCCCGAGCTGGTGAGCGCATGGAATAGCGCCCAGTCCTCGCTGGATGCGCTTTCGGGCAATATCAACGGCCTCAACGCGCTGGGCACCAATATCGCCACCGATTCTTCGACCGCCCATTTCGCGCTCGACCAGATCGGCGCCACCTTCAATGTCTCGGGCGCGGTGGATGAAGATCACCGCCAGCTGTCGCTGCTGCAGGACGAAACCAGCCAGACCCTGGTGATGATCGACCGGCTGCTCAGCGAAGTTTCCGATGCCGTGCAGCGCCAGACGGCCTATGTCGCCAATGAGCGCGGCGGCCTCACCACCCTGGCCGCGGCCATCAAGAATGGTGAACTGTATGGCGGCACCCCCGGCATCACCGCCCAGGCAGCCTCTGGCGGCGTGCAGCTTGCCAGCGCCGGATCGCCGCTTGTGGTGATCCGCTTCGACCATCCTGGCGTGGATTATCAACAGATTCTCTATGCCGCGCTGAACCAGGCGCTGCAGTCGCGCCCCAATGCCGGCTTTGAAGTCGTCGCCGTCTCGCCCACCAAGGGCAACGCCGCTTCGGTGCAGATCGCCCAGACCACCGCCAAGCGGTATGCCCAGGAAGTCATGCGTTCCATGACCGACATGGGCGTGCCTGCGACGCGCATGGGCGTGGCCTCGTCCACCGATCCGGGCGCCGCCGGCAGCGAAGTGCGCGTTTTCGTTCGCTAATAAGCCTCAAAAGCATTTCTCATGAAGCCCCGCTGTCACAGCGGGGCTTTTTGTTTTGTGCAGCACGGCGGCAACGCCTACGATGGCATGAAGTTTTCGCGAAGGGTTTTCATGAAGCGCCTCGCTCTGCTGCTGCTGTTCGGTCTGTCGTCCGTGTTCGCCCTGCTGGCACTGCCGGTGCAGGCGCAAGTCACCGAGACCATCGCCCATCGCCACATGATCGCGGCGGCCAATCCGCATGCGGCGGAAGCAGGCCTTGAAATGTTGCGCGCCGGCGGCAGCGCGGTGGATGCCGCCATCGCCACCCAGATGGTGCTGGGGCTGGTCGAGCCGGAATCGTCGGGCATCGGCGGCGGCGCCTTCATGCTGGTCTATGACGGCAAGACCCGCAAAACCACCAGCTTTGACGGGCGCGAAATGGCGCCCGCTTCGGCCACGGCGAACATGTTCCTGGGCGCGGATGGCAAGCCCCGGGCGCATTTCGATGCCATTCCCGGCGGACTTTCAGTGGGCATTCCCGGCGTGGTGCGGATGCTGGATCTGGCGCACAAAAAATACGGCAAGCTGCCCTGGGCGCGGCTGTTCCAGCCCGCCATCAAGCTGGCTGAGGACGGCTTTCCCGTCGGGCCGAAATTGGCGCGCACCATTGCGGGCTTCACGCCGGGGGCAAAGATGCCCGACATAAGGAGCCATTTTTATCATCCCGACGGCACGCCGCTGAAGGAAGGCGATATCTATAAAAATCCCGAATATGCCGCCAGCCTGCGCAAGATAGCCGCGCAAGGCCCGGATGCATTCTACACCGGTGAAATCGCGCAGGCGATTGTGGATGCGGTTCAGCATGCCCCAGGGCAACAGGGCGGCATGACCTTGGCAGACCTTGCCAATTACCGCGCGCAGGAGCGTGCGCCCGTGTGCGGCGGTTACCGCGAATATCATATCTGTTCGATGGGGCCGCCCAGCTCCGGCGGCATCGCCGTGCTGCAGATATTGGGAGAACTGCAACGCTTTCCGGTGTCGCAGTTGCAGCCCGGCACGATCAGCAACGCGCATCTTTTCGCCGAAGCCAGCCGTCTTGCTTATGCCGACCGCGCCAAATATCTGGGCGATCCGGCTTTCGTGCATGTGCCCATCACGGGCCTGATAAACAAGACTTATATCGCCAGCCGCGCCGCGCTGATTGATCCGGCCAAGGATATGGGCACCGCCGATGCCGGCACGCCGCCCGATGAAAAACACGCGCGCTATGCGCCGCAAGTCAGCCCCGTGCGGCATGGCACCAGCCACATGACCATCGTGGATGACAAGGGCGATGTGGTGGCGATGACCACGTCGGTGGAATTCGTCTTCGGCGCCGAAATCATGGCCAGGGGTTTTATCCTGGACAACACGCTGACCGATTTTTCCTTCCAGCCGGTGCGCGACGGACTGCCCGTCGCCAATGCGCCGGCGCCGGGCAAGCTGCCGCTGAGCGCCATGTCGCCCACCATCGTGTTCGACAAGGATAATCGCTTCCTGCTGTCGGTGGGATCGCCGGGCGGGCCGGCCATCATTGATTATGTCGCCCAGACGCTCTCGGCCATCCTGGACGGCAAGATGAGCCCCAAGGACGCCATCTCGGCCCCCCGCGAACTCAATATGAACGGCGCCACCCTGCTGGAAAAAGGCCCCGGGGTGGACGCGATTGCCGCCGGGCTGACGGCCATGGGGCACACAGTCCAGATTCCCAACCAGGAAGGCAGCGGCCTGCACGGCATCATGAAGGTCAAAAACGGCTATATTGGCGCCGCCGACCCCCGGCGGGACGGGATTGCGCGGGGGGATTAAGCTCCAGCCTGTGAAATATTATTGCGCGACAGGGAATGCGTTGACAGAAGGGCCTTTGGCCGCCTAGAACCCGCCCTCTTTCGGGCCTTTTGGGCCTTTTTTCGGAGCCTTGAGAACCATGAAGCGCACCTATCAGCCGAGCAAACTCGTGCGCAAGCGCCGCCATGGCTTTCGCTCCCGCATGGCCACGGCCGGCGGCCGCAAGGTTCTCGCCCGCCGCCGCGCCCATGGCCGCAAGAAACTCTCGGCCTAAGGCCACGCCTCTTCTCCTCGCCCATCTGACCCGGCGCGCCGATTTCCTGGCCGCTGCGCGCGATATCCGCCGCGTGGCGGGCGCCATTACTTTGGAACTCACCCTCACACCCGAACCCGCGCGCCGCGATGGCCAGCTGCGCGTCGGCTTTACCGCCAGCCGCAAGATCGGCAATGCCGTGGCGCGCAACCGCGCCAAGCGGCGCCTGCGTGCGGCAGTACGCGCCGCCCTTCCCCTTTCAGGGCGCGCCGGCCATGACTATGTTCTGGTTGCCCGCGCCAGCATTCTGACGCGGGATTTCCAGGCCCTGCTTGGCGATCTTGAGGCCGCGGTAACGGCGGCCCATAGCAAGCTGGATATCAGAATGGGAGGTGGAAATTGAACATGACGATCCGCCGCCTGACGTCCTGGAATTTGGGCTTCCGCGATCTGTGTGTTGCCGCACTGTCCGCTCCGATCCGTTTCTATCGCCGCTTCCTGTCGGCGCTGTTGCCGCCCGCCTGCCGCTTTCAGCCCAGCTGCAGCGCCTATGCGCTCGAAGCGCTGCATGTCCACGGCCCGCTGCACGGGCTTGCCCTTACCATCAAGCGTCTTGCCCGCTGCCATCCCATCAAATGGTTGGGCGGCGCTTCGGGCTTTGATCCGGTCCCTCCTTCCCAACATCGGCAGCCATGAACAACAAAAATCTGATCGTCGCTTTCGCGCTCTCGGCTCTGGTGCTGTTTGGCTGGCAATTTTTTGTCGCCATGCCGCAGATGCGCGCCGAACAGGCGCACCAGGCCGCCCTCGCCCATCAGGAAAAAACGCAGAACACGCAGGCGGCCTCCGGCGCGACAGCGCCCAGCCCCGGCTTGCCCGGCGGCAGCACGGTGCACATGTCGCGCGATGCCGCGCTGAAGGCGGAAGGCGCTCGCGTCGCTATTGATACGCCGATGCTGGATGGCTCCATCGCGCTCAAGGGCGCCAAGCTCGATGACCTGCGGTTGAAGCAATATCGCGAGACACCCGATCCCAAGAGCCCTGAGATCGTGCTGCTGGCGCCCAAGAGCACCGACTTTCCCTATTATGCCGAGTTTGGCTGGATCGGCAGCAACGGCGCCAGCAACATGCCGGGCGACCAGACCGTGTGGACGCAGAGCGCGGGCGGCGTATTGTCGCCCGGCCATCCGGTGAGTTTGAGCTGGGACAATGGCCATGGCCTGACCTTTACCCGCGTCATCGCCATTGACGACAAATACATGTTCAGCGTCGCCGACAGCGTCGCCAACAAGTCGGGCGTCGCCGCCACCTTGTATCCCTTTGCCTATGTCGCGCGCGAAGGCGTGCCCAAGGTCACCACCTCCTACATCCTGCATCTGGGTTTCGTCGGCGTGGCGGGCGGCAAGGAACTCGACACCAACTACGATGCCTTCAAGGACTCCGGCACGCCGCCGCAGAATTTTTCCTCCACCGGCGGTTGGGTCGGCATTACCGACAAATACTGGATGGCAGCCGTCATACCGCCGCAGAACGAAACCTATAACGGCGCCTATCTGGGCTCTGACATCAATCCGGGCACCAAGGCCTATCAGGCCAATTACCGCCTGGGGGCGCGCAACATCGCGCCCGGCGCTTCGGCCACCGTCACCCACAGCCTGTTTGCCGGCGCCAAGGTGGTAGACATTCTGCGCGGCTATGAAAGCAGCCAGAACATTGCCGGTTTCGACAAGGCAGTGGACTGGGGCACCTTCTGGTTCATCACCCAGCCGCTCTTCTGGCTGCTGGATGTGTTCTACAAATTCATCGGCAATTTCGGCATCGCCATCCTGATGCTGACCGTGACGGTGAAGCTGCTGTTCTTCCCGCTGGCCAACACCTCGTTCAAATCCATGAGCCGGATGAAGAAGGTACAGCCGGAAATGGAGCGCCTGAAAAAGCTGCATGCCGAGGATGTGCAAAAGCAGCAGGCGGAGATCATGGCAATGTACAAGCGGGAGAAAGTGAACCCGCTGACCGGCTGCCTGCCGATGCTGATCCAGATTCCGGTGTTCTTCTCACTCTACAAAGTGCTCTACGTCACCATCGAAATGCGCCAGGCGCCTTTCTATGGCTGGGTGCACGACCTGTCGGCGCCGGACCCCACATCGATCATCAATCTGTTCGGGCTGCTGCCTTTCGATCCCCATGCCGTGCTGCCGGGCTTCCTGGCCATCCTTTCGATTGGCATCTGGCCGATCCTGATGGGCATGACCCAGTTCGTGCAGACCAAGCTGAATCCGGCCCCGTCCGATCCGATGCAGGCCAGAATGTTCGCGATGATGCCGGTGATCTTTGCTTTCATGTTCGCGACCTTCCCCGCCGGACTGGTGATCTACTACACCTGGAACAATCTTCTCACCATCGCGCAGCAATGGTTCATCATGCACAAGGAAGGCGTGGAGATTCACCTGTTCTCGAATCTGACACCCAGCAAGACGAAGAAGAGTGGCTGAAACCGCCAGTGAATTCGCGCGCAAGCTTTTCGCCGGACCGTGCGATTTCATCTGGGGCGCCAGCAACATCAACAATTTGCCGCCGCAAAGCCTGCGCGAAGTGGCCTTTGTCGGCCGCTCCAATGTCGGCAAGTCTTCGCTGATCAACGCCTTGACTGGGCGCAAAACGGTGGCGCGGGTGTCGCAGACCCCGGGCCGCACCCGCGAACTCAATTTCTTCAATCTGGGCGGCAAGCTGATGCTGGTGGACCTGCCCGGCTATGGTTATGCCAAGGCTTCGCGCAGCCTGGCCCAGGATTGGCAGACGCTTGCCTTCGCCTATATGAGCGGCCGCGCCACCCTGGTTCGCGTCGCGCTGCTGATTGACGCGCGGCGGGGGATCATGAGTACCGATCTGGCGGTGATGGAGCTGCTAGACCGCGCCGCCGTTTCCTATGAACTGGTGCTGACCAAATGCGACGAGCAGGACCCTTCTGAGGCCGAGGCAATTTTGGCCGCCGTGTCTGCCGAAGGCCGCAAACATACCGCCGCGCTGGCCGAGATGGCAGTTACGTCATCCTTGTCCGGCGCCGGGATCGAAACATTGCGCGGCCAGTTGGCGGCGCTGGCGCAAAAAAGGTAGCGCCCACCCCTCCCCCCGCGTATAAGGCCCCGGACTTTTTAGGGCCCCGCAGCCATGGCCGACGATACCGATCAGGAGAAATCTCTCCGCCAGATGGCGCGTTGGCGCCAGACCGGCCGGGTGCTGATCGAGGCGTTGCCCTTCATCCTGAAATACGACCAGAAGACCATCGTGGTGAAGTTCGGCGGCAATGCCATGCAGCCCGGCGGCACCGATGATTTCTCGCAGGACATCGTCCTGATGAAACAGACCGGCATTGACCCAGTCGTGGTGCATGGCGGCGGGCCGCAGATCGGCGCCATGCTCAAGCGGCTGAACATCAATTCCACGTTCATTGACGGGCTGCGCGTCACCGACGAGGCGGCGATGGAAGTGGTCGAGATGGTGCTGAGCGGCTCGATCAACAAGCAGATCGTCACCGGCATCAATGCCGCGGGCGGCCGCGCCATCGGCCTGTCGGGCAAAGACGGCAATCTGGTGGTGGCGCGCAAGCTGGCCATGACCCGGACCGATCCCGCCACCGGCAAAAAGGAAGCGGTCGATATGGGCTTTGTCGGCGAGCCCGACAAGATCAATCCCGAAGTGCTGCATGCGATCATGAAATCGGAAACCATTCCGGTGATCGCACCCATCGGCGTCGGTCCCAAGGGCGAAACCTACAACATCAATGCCGATACGGTTTCGGGCGCAGTGGCCAGCGCCCTGAATGCCGAACGCCTGATCCTGCTCACCGATGTCGAGGGCGTGCTGGACCAGGACAAGAAAGTCATCCCGCGCCTGACGGTGCGCGAAGCGCGCGCCCTGATCGCCGACGGCACCATTTCCGGCGGTATGATCCCCAAGATCCAGACCGCGATCGATGCCGTGGAAGGCGGCGTCAATGCTGCCGTCATTCTGGACGGGCGCATCCCGCATGTCCTGCTGCTGGAACTCTTCACCGAGCATGGCGCCGGAACGCTGATCACGGCCGCCTGATGCGCGGCGTGCTATTTGTAATCCTGTTGCTTGTATTGCTGCCGCATCCGGCCAAGGCCGATCTCAAACTGTGTAACCGCACCAGCTATGTGCTGGAAGCCGCCACATCCACCATTAAAAACACTGACAGTCTCACACAGGGCTGGAGCCGCATCATTCCCGGCGACTGCGCGGTGGCCATCAAGGGTCCGCTGGCCGCCAGTTACCTGGTCTATGCCCACACTTCGCTGGCCCATGCCGGGCCGCAGCGCGCCTGGGGCGGCGCTTTTCCGGTCTGTGTCAAGGACAGCGATTTTGTTCTGCACCAGGCCGTGACCCAGCCCTATTGCACTGCGCCGGATACGTTCGCGCTGCCTTTCGCGCCAGTGAATTTCAAGAGCCGCCGCGATTGGACGATGGATTTCGACGAGACGCCCGCGTTGCCATCCCTGACCGCGGCGCAACTTGCCGGAGTGCAGCGGTTGCTGGGTGATAATGGCTATAAGGTGGGCGCGATTGATGGCAAGCCCAGCAAGCCCACCGGTGTGGCGCTGGCGGATTTCCGGGCCAAGATGAAGTTCAAGCCCGGCGACGGCAATGACGTGCTGTTCACGGCGCTGGAAAAGCGGGCGCAGACCATCAGCGCGCCCCAGGGCTATGCCGTATGCAATGATGCCGCCGAGCCGCTGCTGGCCGCCATTGCCCAGACAGGCCCCGGCAAGCCCAGCTCGCGCGGCTGGTGGCGCATTGCGCCCAAGGCCTGCGCCCGCATGCTGGCGACACCGCTGACAGGACCGGTCTATCTGCTGGCCCAAAAGCTGGGCGGCGCGGCGCTGGTCACCGGCAATGAAAAATTCTGCACCACGGCCATCGCTTTCGAAGTGGAAAATCGCGGCAACTGCGCCGCGCGCGGCCTGAATGAATCAGGCTTTGTTTCGACCGCCGGACGCGGGCTGGCCGGCTATCTCGTCCATATCGGCGCGCAAGGACTTGTTCGTTAGCCCAGCTTGTCCGCTAGCGCGGCAGAGCCGAAATATCAAAGCAGGAAAGCTGCCAGCTCATCTCTTCGGCGGTCAGCGGGAAGCCCACGCCATCGCGCGCCGCCAGCAGCGCAGAACCCGGCAACTTCATCACAAAGGTCTGAATCTTGAACGCCACCCGCATGGACAGCTTGGCGCGCCACACCAGCGCCACCAGCGGCTTGGCGCGGCCCGAGGCCAGAATACGCCGCACGCTGGCGGCAGGAACTTGCGCCAGTTCCGCCAGACCCAGGATCACGCTTTCGCGGTGACCGGCCAAAGCCGCGTCCTCGATGAAATTGCCGTTCAGCGCATGTTCTGTCTTGGCGCGGGCGACATTGGCGGCGGCCAGGGCGGCGGCCTGCGCGCTATCGGTTTTTTCCTCCAGCCGCAGGCGCAACCGGCGGTTCAGATGGGCGCGGGTGGCTGGCGCCAAATCATGACGCGCCGCCAGCCTTTCAATGATCGCGGCCCCGACAAAGCCGGCAATACGCCGGATGGCGCGGGCGGAAAGATCCGCACGCAGCGCCAGCGGCAAATGCCAGGATTCGATTTCCTCGGCCTCCGCTACCACCCGCTCCAGAGTTTCCTTGCGGATTTTGGCATCCGGATTGACCAGCAGCGCCGCCACGGCTGGCACATCGAGCGACTGAACCAGTGTGTCGCTGACCTTCTCGTTCAGCGGACGGCGGCGCGCCACCGCCGTCAGCGCTTCGCGCACCTGTCCGCAGGCGATGATCTCGATCAAATCGGCGTCGGAAAGCAGCGGCGAATATTCCAGCACCGGCATGGCAACGATGGTTTCCGCATCGTGCGCCAGGGCCAACACCACATCGCGCGGCACATTGGTGAGATGCTTGATCTCTTCTGACAAGGCGGCACGCACCCGCGTAGCCGAATCATTGGCGAGAAATTCCAAGGTCTCGATGGTAAGCGCCACGATATGGGCGCCGTGCTGAGCGGCCAGGCCTGGCATCAGGCGCGCGATCTTGACCGCCAGTTCGACGCGCACATCCTCGTCATCATCATCGGCCAGACGGCGATTGACGGCGGCAGGGGCGGCGATATTGGCGGCGACGGCGGCGCGGGTGGCGGGCGCGCCATGCTCGGCCAGATATTGCAGCACCGCATCGCCGGCATCGGTGCGTTGGGCCAGGTAAGCCTGCGTCTCGCGCGCGCGTATCTCCAATACGTCCAGCGCATGGCGCGGACTGAGACCCGTTTCGTCACGCAAATCCCGATAGGGCGCGGATTTTTCCATGCGCTGTCCTTCCCGGCGCGCAGTGTCGGACCCGTCGTATTAAGGCCCGTTAAACAAGCTTGGTTTCCGCCCATTAACAAACTTGCCAGCAGCCCGGCTTAAGGCCATGTTTCGTCCGTCATGTCCGGATATTCTCCCAAAAATTCGCCGGAAACACCGGACTTATGTCCCGAAGACGGGCGTCCCGATTTCCGCCATGTGACGCATTGGGTGTTCGACCTGGACAATACGCTGTATCGCGCCGATAGCGGGTTGTTCGCGCGGATTGATGCGCGCATGACCGAATTCGTCGCCGGCTATCTGGGTGTGGAAAAAGATGCCGCCCGCGCGGTGCAGAAAACCCTGTACCGAGAGCATGGCACCACGCTGAGTGGCCTGATCAAAATGCACGGCATGGACCCGGAGCCTTATCTGGAATTCGTACACCAGATTGACCTGTCCGATCTGAAGCCCGATGGCGCGCTCACCTTTGCCATTGAGCGGCTGCCGGGCCGCCGCCATGTCTTCACCAATGGCTGCGCCCGCCATGCCGGGCGGGTGCTGGCGCGGCTGGGCCTGACCCACCTGTTTCACGATGTCTGGGATATTCGCGACCTGGGTTTTGTGCCCAAGCCCGATGCCGCTGCCTATCGCCGCATTGTCGCCCATGGCGGCTTTGCGCCGCAGCAAGCGGCGATGTTCGACGACATCGCGCGCAATCTGGTGGAAGCGCATGCCTTGGGCATGACCACGGTATGGCTCAACACCGATGAAGTCTGGGGCCGCCAGGGGCCGGAATTTCCGGTTGCGTCAGCCCAGCACATAGATCATGAAACCAAAGATCTCACCCATTTTTTGAACAGCATCAGGATCTGACATGACCGATTTGGCCGCCAGCATTGAATCCGCCTGGGACGGGCGCGAAAGCCTGAACGTCACCAGCAAAGGCGCGCACCGCGACGCGGTGGAGGCGGCGCTGGAAGGATTGGACAATGGCAGCCTGCGGGTCGCCGAAAAGACCGGCGGCGAATGGCAGGTGCATCAATGGCTGAAGAAGGCAGTGCTGCTGTCTTTCCGGCTCAACGACAACAAGATTGTTTCCGATGGGCCGGGCGGCGCGGTGTGGTGGGACAAGGTGGATTCCAAATTCCTGGGCTGGGATGAGCAACGCTTTCGCACCGCCGGCTTTCGCGCTGTGCCGGGCGCGCTGGTGCGCCGCAGCGCCTTCATCGCCAAGGGCGCGGTGCTGATGCCCAGCTTCGTCAATGTCGGCGCCCGGGTGGGCGAAGGCACCATGATTGATACCTGGGCCACCGTGGGGTCCTGCGCGCAGGTGGGATCGCATTGCCATATCTCGGGCGGCGCCGGACTGGGGGGAGTGCTGGAGCCGCTGCAGGCCGCCCCCACCATCATCGAGGATAATTGCTTTATCGGCGCTCGCGCCGAAGTGGCCGAAGGCGTGATCGTGGGCGAAGGCAGCGTGCTGTCCATGGGCGTGTATCTGTCGGGCTCGACCAAGATCGTGGACCGCGCCACCGGCGAAGTGCATCTGGGCAAGGTGCCGCCTTATTCGGTGGTGGTGTCCGGATCGCTGCCGCAAGCCACCGGCCCTTCACTTTATTGCGCCGTGATCGTCAAGCGCGTGGATGCAAAAACCCGCGCCAAGACTTCGATCAACGAATTGCTGCGTGACTGAAATGGAGCCGGTCGCGCTTTCGCAGGAATTGATACGCTGCGCCTCGGTGACTCCGGCGGATGCGGGCGCGATTGCCATTCTGGAACGCGAACTGACCCGGCTGGGCTTCGCCTGCCACCGTTTGCGCTTTGAAGAAACGGGCACGGCGCCGATTGAAAATCTCTATGCCCGGATCGGCGATGCCGCGCCGCATTTCTGCTTTGCCGGTCATACCGATGTGGTGCCGCCGGGCGATGACTGGCAATACCCGGCCTTCGGTGCACAAATCCATGACGGCATTCTTTATGGACGCGGCGCCGCTGACATGAAATCGGCCATTGCCGCCTTTGTTGCGGCGGCGGAGCGCGTGCTGGCCGCCGGAGCGCCCAAAGGCTCGATCAGTCTTTTGATCACCGGCGACGAAGAAGGCCCGGCCATCAACGGAACGCCGAAAATTCTGGCCTGGCTGAAAGAGCGGGGCGAGAAGCTGGATCATTGCGTGGTGGGCGAGCCGACCGCCTCCACCCGCGCCGGCGACACTTTGAAGATCGGCCGCCGCGGCTCGATCAATTTCAAGCTGGTGGTGACGGGAACGCAGGGCCATGTCGGCTATCCGCAAAAGGCCAAGAACCCCATTCCGGTTCTGGCGCAACTGGTAACGCAACTGGCCGATCATACGCTCGACAAAGGCAATGCCCATTTCGACCCGTCCAGCCTGTCCTTCACCAGCATGGATGTCGGCAATGACGTCACCAATGTCATTCCAGGGGAGGCCCGCGCCGCCTTCAATATCCGTTTCAATGACAGGCACACGCCGGACAGTTTGATCGGCTGGGTCGGCGATCGCAGCCAGCGGCTGGCCAAGGAAAGCGGCTGCGAAATCGTGGTGACGCACCAGACCAGCGGCGTCTCCTTTCTCACCGCGCCCGGTAAATTCACCCAGCTGGTCAGTGACACGGTCGCCAGCGTCATTGGCCAGTCGCCTTTCTTCTCCACCACCGGCGGCACTTCGGATGCGCGCTTCATCAAGGATTTCTGCCCGGTGGTTGAGCTGGGGCTGACCGGCGCCACCATGCACAAGAAAGACGAATGCGTCGCCGTGTCCGAGATCGCGGCCCTGACCGATATTTACGCCGCGCTGCTGACCGCCTATTTCAAAAAGCCGCCGGTTTGAGTGACCGGCGTCCGATCGGAATCTTTGATTCCGGGATGGGAGGCTTGACGGTCATGCGCGCCTTGCGCGATCGCTTGCCGAACGAGAATTTCATTTATCTGGGCGATACCGCGCGCCTGCCCTATGGCACCAAGAGCGGCGATACCGTGACGCGTTATGCCGTGCAGGCGGCGCGCGCCCTGATCGCCCGCGACATCAAGATGCTGGTGGTGGCGTGCAACACGGCGGCCTCGGTGGCGCTGCCGGTTTTGCAAACCGCCTTGGCGCCGCTGCCGGTGATCGGTGTGATCGGGCCGGGCGCGGCAGCCGCAGTGGCGGCAGCCAAAGAAGGCCCCATCGCGGTGATCGCCACCGAAGGCACGGTCAAAGGCGGCGCGTATGTGCAGGCCATTCATGCGCTGGCGCCGCGCATGCCGGTTGTCCAGCAGGCTGCGCCCTTGCTGGTGCCGCTGGCGGAAGAAGGCCTGGTGACGGGCGAGATCACGCGCCTAGCGGTGGAACGTTACCTGAAACCACTGCTGGCCACCTTGCCCCGGCCGCGCGCGCTGGTGCTGGGCTGCACCCATTTTCCGGCCTTGAAGGACATGATCGCGTCAGTGGCCGGCCCCGATGTGACGCTGGTGGACAGCGCGCAGACCACGGCGCTGAGCGTGGAACAGACGTTAAAGGAAATGGGCCTGCTCAATGAGGCGCCGGGCGGCGCGGCGCTGTTTCTGGCCACCGATGCGCCCGACCGTTTCGCCAATGTGGGTGAGATATTCCTGGGCAGCCCGATTGATCCGGGCAGCGTTGATGTCGTTGATCTGTGAGGAACGGTTTGCCGAAGGCAAACGAAATGGTTCGGTGAACCATTTCGAGTGACGAACGCCCGGAGCGTAAGCGGAGGGCTAATAGTCCACGCGCACCAGATACAGCCCATCCGGCGGCGCCACCGGGCCGCAGGCGCTACGATCTTTGGTGGCCAAGGCTTTCGCCACATCGCGTGGCTGCCATTTGCCTTCGCCCACCAGTTTCAAGGTGCCGGTGAAAGAGCGAATCTGGTGGTGCAAGAAAGACCGCGCCGAAGCTTCGATATGGATTTCCTCGCCGCGCTGGCTGACATCGAGGCGATCCAAGGTCTTGACCGGCGACTGGGCCTGGCATTCCGCGGCGCGGAAGGTGGTGAAGTCGTGCTGGCCCACCAAGGCCTGCGCCGCGTGATGCATCGCTTCAGCGTCCAGCCTGGGGCTGACATGCCAGACCTTGCCATCATCAAGGGCGGGCGGGCTGCGGCGGTTGAGAATGCGATAAATGTAATGCCGCCCGGTGGCGGAAAAGCGGGCGTGAAATTCGCTGTCCGCCGCCACGGCCTCCAGCACCACAATGGGGGCGGGACGCAGAAAATGGTTGAGGGCATCGCGCACCTTGCCGGGCTCGAAATGTTTTTCCAGATCGAAATGCGCCACCTGGCCGTAGGCATGCACGCCGGCATCGGTGCGGCCCGCGCCGGTGACAGTGACGCGCGTGGCGGATAGTTTTTCGATGGCGTCTTCCAGAGCGCCCTGCACCGAGGCGCCATTGTCCTGGCGCTGCCAGCCGACAAAGGGGCCGCCGTCATATTCGACCGTCAGCCGATAGCGAGTCACGAGAATTGTGTGCCGGGCGGCAGCGCGAAGCCCTTGAGCAGATCATCGGCTGCCATGGCCTTGCCGCCGGCACGCTGGACTTTCAGCAGGCGCAGCGCGCCGCTGCCGCAAGCGATGGTGAGATCATCGCCGATTACGGCGCCGGGATTGCCATTGCCGGAAACGGGTTCGGCCAGAAGGATTTTCAGACGTTCGCCTTTGACTTCCGTGAAAGCGCCGGGCGCCGGCGACAGGCCGCGGATCAGGCAGTCAATTTCCGCAGCGCTCTTGGTCCAGTCAATGCGGGCTTCGTCTTTGAGGATTTTCCTGGCGTAGGTTACGCCGTCCTGGGTTTGCGGCTGTTCGCTGACCTGGCCGCGTTCCAGACCGCCCAGGGCGCGCACCATCAGATCGGCGCCGAGGCGGGACAATTGATCGGCAAGCTCGCCGGACGTCTTGCGCCCGATGGTAACGCGCTCGGCCATCAGGACGGGGCCGGTATCGAGCCCCTCATCCATATGCATCACCATCACGCCGGTCTGGGCATCACCGGCCATGACAGCGCGCTGGATGGGCGCGGCGCCGCGCCAGCGCGGCAGCAAGGAGCCATGCAGATTGAAGCAGCCCAGCCGGGGCGCATCCAGAATGGCTTTGGGCAGCAACAGGCCGTAAGCCACCACGACAGCGGCATCGAGACCCAGCGCAACAAAGGCGGCCTGCTCGTCCGGGCTTTTCAGGGAAAGCGGGGTGCGGACTTCAAGGCCCGCCGTCTGGGCGAATTTGTGCACCGGGCCCGGTGTCGTCTCCATGCCACGGCCACTGGGACGCGGCGGCTGGGAATAGACGGCGGCGATGTCATGACCCTGGGCGATCAGTTCGGCCAGCGCCGGAACCGCGAATTCCGGCGTGCCCATGAACGCCAGGCGCAATGTCATCAGACAGCGGCCTTCTTCGCCTTGGTCAGCTTCTTGAGCAGCATGGCGCGCTTGAGCTTGGAGAGATGATCAATAAACAATACGCCATCGAGATGATCCATCTCATGCTGCAGGCAGGTGGCGAGCATGCCATCGGCTTCGATTTCCATGCGCTTGCCGTCGAGATCGAGATATTCCGCGCGGATGCGGGCGGGGCGTTCGACATCGTCATAAATCTCGGGCACCGAAAGGCAGCCTTCTTCGTAGGTCGCCAATTCGTCCGAAGCCCAAAGGATTTTGGGGTTGATGAAGACGCGCCAATCCTTCTTGGCGGGCTTCCCGTCTTCTTCCTTCTGATTCAGATCCATCACGATGACGCGCTGGGGCACGCCAATCTGCACGGCGGCCAGGCCGATGCCGTCGGCGGCATACATGGAATCGGCCATGTCCTGCGCCAGCTTGCGGATATCCCCATCCACCTTTTTGACGTCGGTGGAGACGCCTTTCAGGCGCGGGTCTGGCGCGGTAAGGATGGGGCGTGCGGTCATGCCTTGGAGATAAGGCGCCCGTCTTTTCAGGTCAAGAAGCACCAGAAGGGTCAAGAAGCATGGAAATCGGGCTTATTGTTCTGGCGGTGGCTGTGGTGGCGGCGGCGGCGATTTTCGCCTTGGCCCGCCCCAAAGCGGCAGCCGAAGCCCGGCCCGATCCGAGGCTGGACGCGGTGATTTCCGGCCAGGGCAGCATTGCCGGGCAGTTCCAGGCGAATTTGGAGGCGCAGGCGCAACTGTCGCGGTTTCTGGCCGAGCGCATTGAAGCGCTGGACAAACGGCTGGGCGAAAATCTGAAGGAAAGCGCCAGCAAGACCGGCGAGACCTTGGGCGGCATCCAGGCGCGGCTGACGGTGATTGACGAGGCACAGAAGAACATTTCGGACCTGTCGGGCCAGGTGGTCAACCTGCAGCATGTGTTGTCGAACAAGCAGGCGCGCGGCGCCTTTGCCCAGACCCAGATGGAAAATATCGTGCGCGACGGCTTGCCGCCGTCGCTGTTCGATTTTCAGTTCACCCTGACCAACCGCAACCGGCCCGATTGCGTCATCCGCATTCCCGGCAACAAGGCGCTGCTGGTGATTGACGCCAAATTTCCGCTGGAAGCCTTTATCCTGCTGCGCAATGCGGCGAATGACGAAGAAAAGAAAATAGCCCAGGCGCGGGTGAAAGGCGATGTGTCCAAGCATGTCAGCGACATTGCCGAGAAATATTTGATCCCCGGCGAAGTGCAGACCCCGGCCATCATGTTTGTGCCGTCAGAAGCGATCTATGCCGATCTGCATGCCGAGTTCGAGGATTTGATTACCAAGGCACATCGCAGCAACGTGATGGTGGTGTCGCCCAATATCCTGATGCTGGCGATCAGCACCATTCAGACCCTGATGAAGGATGCCCGGATGCGCGAGCAGGCGGATCTGATCAAGAAGGAAGTCGGTACGCTTTTGAATGATGTGCGGCTGCTGGGCGAGCGGGTGGGCAAACTGCAAACTCATTTCGGCCAAGCCGATGCCGACATCAAGAACATCCTGATCTCGACAGAAAAAGTGATTGGCCGCGCCGAACGGATTGAGAATGTCGAACTGGCGCCCAGCGAAACCAAAACGCTGAACTAGAGCGCGCGGCGGGCCTTGAAGGCTGCCGACAAAGTACCCTCGTCGAGATAGTCGAGTTCGCCGCCCACCGGCACGCCATGCGCCAAACGGGTGACTTTCATGTCGCCCAGCATATCCATCAGATAATGCGCCGTGGTCTGGCCTTCGACGGTGGCGTTCATCGCAAGGATGACTTCGTCGATGCCACTCTTCACACGTTCCAGCAGCGGCGCGACGCTGAGGCGTTCCGGCGTGATACCGTCCAGCGCCGACAGGGCGCCACCCAGAACATGATAACGGCCGCGAAACACCCCTGCCCGCTCCAGCGCCCACAGATCGGCGACGTCTTCGACCACGCAAAGCAGGTGCGGATCACGGCGCGGGTCGCGGCAGATGGCGCAGGGGCTGATGGTGTCGAGATTGCCGCAAATTTCGCAGTCGCGGGTGGCGGCGGCAGCATCCTGCATGGCGGTTGCCAGCGGTTCCAGCAGCAGGTCGCGTTTTTTTAAAAGGACCAAAGCGGCGCGGCGCGCCGAGCGGGGCCCGAGGCCGGGCAGCTTGGCGAGCAATTGAATCAGGCGCTCAATTTCGGTGCCGGATGCCATTTAGTCTTGCGAGTCCGGGGCCGCTTCGGGGGCGGCATCATCGCCCGCCACATCGCGCACGGCGACGATTTCAGCACCCGGGAAACGGTCCAGCACGGCGCGCACCATGGGGGCCTGCAGCACGCTTTCGATGCGGGCGGCTTTGGCGCTTTTCTTCTGTTCGGCCAGAGTGAGGGCACCGCCGCTGTTGGTGACGGAAACGCTCCAGCGCTGTCCGGTCCAGTCGCGCAGTTTCTGCTGCAGGTCGCCCGCCAAAGTGCGCGGGGCGCGCGGGCCGGGGCGGAATTCCAGATGACCCGGTTCCAGCTTCACCAGATGAATATCGTTTTCGATATGCACTTTGAGCACCGGCGCATGATTGGCCGAGGCCAGCAGGGCGATGTCTTCCAGGCTTTTGAGCACCGGCGCGTTATCGGGTTGCGGCGCCGGATTGAGCCGCGGCGCGGCGGAGGCGATTGCGCTCGGACCCCGTGGCGCCCCGGAAGGGGGCGCGCTCGACGGGGCGACGCCCTGTCGGGCGTCGCCTCTTCCGTCGAGCACATCACGCACCAGTCTGTCGGTGGGCGGCAGTTCGGCGGCATAGGCCAGGCGGATCAGCGCCATTTCGCAGGCCAGGATGGGGCGGGTGGCGTCGCGCACCTCGAACAGGCCCTTGAGCAGCATCTGCCAGGCGCGGGTGAGCGAAGCGACCGTGAGTTTGGCCGCCAATTCGCCGGCGCGCTTGGCCTCGCCCGAGCCGCCATCGAAAAAGCCTTGCGAGGCGGGCGCGACTTTCACGCGGGTGAGGAAATGGGTGATTTCCAGCAGGTCCTGCATCACCGCCAGCGGGTCGGCGCCGGAATCGTAAAGCCCCTGCAGATCGGTGAGCCCGTCCGCGATCTTGCCGCCCATGACTTTTTCAAACAGGTCGAGCACGCGGCCGCGATCGGCCAGGCCCAGCATGTTGCGGATCGTGTCGGCGGCGATCGTATCGCCGCCTTCGCCATGGGCCATGGCCTGGTCCAGCAAAGACAGAGCATCGCGGGCGGAGCCTTCGGCGGCGCGGGCGATCAGGGCCAGGGCGCCGGCCTCGATCTTCACATTTTCCTTTTCCGCGATGGCGCCGAGATACCCGGCCAACTCGCCGCTGTCGATGCGGCGCAGGTCGAAGCGCTGGCACCGTGACAGCACCGTCACCGGCACTTTGCGGATTTCGGTGGTGGCGAAAATGAATTTCACATGCGGCGGCGGCTCTTCCAATGTCTTGAGCAAGCCATTGAAGGCCTGCTTGGACAGCATGTGCACTTCGTCAATGATATAGACCTTGTAGCGCGCGCTGGCCGGGGCGTAGCGCACGCCTTCGATAATCTCGCGGATATCGTCAATGCCGGTGCGGCTTGCGGCGTCCATCTCCTGCACGTCCATGTTGCGGGATTCGGCGATGGTGATGCAGGGATCGCATTGGCCGCAGGGATGGATGGTGGGCTCGGTGCGCTTGCCGTCCGGGCCGATGCAATTGAGAGCGCGGGCGATGATGCGCGCCGTTGTGGTCTTGCCCACGCCGCGCACGCCGGTGAGCATGAAAGCGTGGGCAATGCGGCCCGACGCAAAAGCGTTGGACAAGGTGCGCACCAGCGCCTCCTGCCCGATCAGGCCGGTGAAATCGGACGGGCGGTATTTGCGCGCCAGAACGCGGTACGGCTCAGGCTGCGCGCCCAAGTCTAAAGAGAGGTCTTCGGCCATGGCCGGACTATAGCAAACACGGCCCAAAACAGGGCCGGAAATTGTGCGAAATGTGTGGAAAGGTGGAAGCCGGCACGACCCGAAGCAAATTCGTTACGGCTGCTTCGTTCCCGACCTGACCGGGTTGGCGACAGCTTCGTCCGCACCGACTTCCGAGGCCGATATAGGGCTTTTGGATGGAAATTGCGAGTCGGGGCAGACCGGGTCTTAGGGCCTGTCTTCGCGGAACGGATGTGCTGTGTAAGCGCCAAGAATTGTCAGGCGCTTGGTGTAGAAGGCCAGTTCTTCCAGCGCGCGCGCGACCGGGGCATCTTCGGGATGGCCCTGGATGTCGGCATAAAATTGTGTGGCGTTGAAGGAACCGCCGAGCTGGTAGGATTCCAGCTTGGTCATGTTCACACCATTGGTGGCGAAGCCGCCCATCGCCTTGTAGAGCGCTGCCGGAACATTCCTGACCTGAAAGACAAAAGTGGTCACTACCTTGCCGCCCGGCGGGGCATCGTCGCGCTGGCGCGACATGATGAGAAAGCGCGTCATGTTGTGGTGTTCGTCTTCCACATCGGTTTTCAGCACTTTGAGGCCGTACAATTCGCCTGCCAAAGTGGAGGCAATGGCGGCGGCGCTTTTGTCGCCCAGTTCGGCGATGTGCTTGGCGGAGCCCGCCGTGTCGTACCAATTGTGAATCACCGGCTTCATTTCGGCGATCAGCTTGCGGCATTGCGCCAGCGCCGGGGCCTGGCTGTAAAGATTTTTGATGTCGGAAAGCTGTGCGCTTTTCAGGCCCAGCAACTGATGGCGAATGGGCAGGAAATGCTCGCCCACAATGTGCAGACCCGAATCCGGCAGCAGATGATGGATGTCGGCGATGCGGCCCATCAGCGAATTTTCCACCGGAATAATGCACAAATCGCAATCGCCGCTTTTCACCGCATCAATCGCATCTTCAAAGCTGGGCTTGGGAATGGCCGCCGCATGCTCCACCGCTTCGCGCGCCGCCAGATTGGCATAGGCGCCCGGCTCGCCCTGAAAGGCGATGCGTTTGGCCGCTCGGACGGCGGTGGGAAGGGACTGGCTCATGGGACGTTCTTCAAAAGTACGTTGGCGCGTTCGAGATCGGCCGGAGTATCAACAGACAAAGGCACTGTGTCCACGCGCGCCACTGCAATGCTCATATTCGCTTCCAGCGCGCGGAGCTGTTCCAGCTTTTCGCGCTGTTCCAGCGGCGACAGCGGCAAGGCGACAAAGCGGGTCAGGGCATCGCGGGTGTAAGCGTAGATTCCCACATGATGAAACAGCGGGCCGTCGCCCGATGGTGCGGCGCTGCGGGTGAAATAAAGCGCGCGGCCTTTTTCGCCACCTTCGTCCCAGGCCACCACCGCCTTGACCACGGCGGGATTGCCGCGCTCGGCCGGATCGGTGATTTGCGCAGCCAAAGTGGCGATATCGGCACCCGGCAATGCCGCCACCGCGGCCCGGATGACGTCCGGCGCCAGGGCCGGCAGGTCGCCCTGCAGATTGACCACCACATCATGGCGTCCCTGCGGGTCGGCGATTTTCAAGGCGGCAAAGATGCGGTCGGAGCCCGAAGCCAGGCTCGGATCGGTGAGAATCGCCCTTCCCCCGGCGGCTTCAATGGCCGCCACGATCTCCGGCTCCGCTGCCGCGACCACCACAGGGCCCAGATTGGCCGCCATGGCGCGCTCCCAGACCCGCACAATCATGGGGCGGCCGGCGATAGCCGCCAAAGGCTTGCCTGGCAGCCGGGTCGAAGCCATGCGGGCGGGGATCAACAGGATCGGATTCATCGGGGTTCCCTGAACGGGAGGTATTTAGGCCCTGTTTTCCGCTAAAGCCAGCAGCGGGCTGGATTTTATGCGACGCTTCGCCGCAATGATTTGCGGGTTCGGGCGGGTAATGTCGCCCCGTAATCGCTGGGTCTAGCAAGACCCGGACTTAATTTGTTGATGCGCGGTCATCGCCTGTGGCGGCCCGCGCTTCTGGGGAGCTTGCCGTATGGATTCCTTCGAGTGGAACAAAGTCGCCGGAGCAGTCCTTGGCACCCTGATTTTCATTTTCGTCATCCGCCTGGTGGCCGAAGCGGTCTATGAGCCGGAAATTCCTGCCAAGCCCGGCTTTGCCGTGCAGGGCGTGGTGGAAGCCGCCGGCGGTGCCGCTTCCGCGCCGGTTGAAGAAGCCATTCCGGATTGGGGCACCGTGCTGCCCACCGCCGATGCCGCCGCCGGCAAGACCGTCTCGGTGAAGTGCGAACAGTGCCACGACACCAGCAGCGCCAAGACCAACAAGATCGGCCCGGCATTGTTCGGCGTGGTTGACCGCGCCCGCGCCACCGCCCCCGGTTTTGATTATTCCAGCGCCATGAAGGCCAAGGGCGGCACCTGGACCTATGACGAGCTGTTCAAATTCATCAAATCGCCCGGCGCTTATATCCCCGGCACCAAGATGAGCTTTGCTGGTCTTTCCAGCGCCAAGGACCGCATCAACCTGATCGCCTTCCTGCGCACCAATGCCGACAGCCCGGCTGCTATTCCGGCGCCCGCGCCGGCCAAGGCAGCAGACGCTCCGGCGGCGGCGGCCCCTGCTGCAGCTCCGGCAGCGGGCGGCGCGACGCCAGCGGCTCCGGCCGGTAATCTGGCGCCGGGCAAAGCCGGCGCACCGTAAGGGCGTTGAAGCCCAAAATTCTGATCCTGTTGCCGCCGGCCTGGAAGGGCCTGGGGAAGGAAACATTCGCCGGCCCCGACTATGACGTGCTGATGCACGGCACGGATGATTATCAGCCGGATGACGTGACCTATTTCGTCGGCTTCCGCCCGCCGCACGGTTTCCTGAAAAGCCTGCCCAATCTCAAGCTGGTGATTTCGCTGGGCGCCGGTGTGGACGGCTTTCTGGGCGATCCGCAATTTCCAAAACATGTGCCGCTGGTGCGCTTCCGCGACACGTCGCTGGCGCTGGAGATGGCGCAATATGTCCTGCTGCAGGTGCTGATGATCCATCGCCAGCAGCGTTATTTCGACAAGGCGCAGGCCGAGCATGCCTGGCGGCAATTGCTGCCGCCGCGCCCCACCGACATGACGCGCATCGGCATTCTGGGCCTGGGCGATATTGGCGGCACCATTGCCATGCAGCTGGCGGGATTGGGCTTTGCGGTATCGGGCTGGAGTCGCAGCCGCAAAAATCTTCCCGGCATCACCAGCTTTGCCGGCAGCAGCGAACGGCGCGCTTTTCTGGGGCAATGCGACATGCTGGTCTGTGTGCTGCCGCTGACGCCGGAAACCCGGAACCTGCTCAACGCGGAATTCTTCGCAGGCCTGCCGCGCGGCGCCTGGGTGATCAATGTGGCGCGCGGCGCCATGTTGGTGGAAGACGATCTGATCGCGGCGCTGGATAGCGGCCATCTGACGGGCGCGGTGCTGGATGTTTTTCAGACCGAGCCATTGCCACCGGACAGTCCGATCTGGCGCCATCCCAAAATCACGGCGACGCCGCATATCGCCGGCATCACCGATCCCCGGGTGGCGCAGCAGCACATCCAGATGTGCGTGCGCGAAATGCAGGCGGGCCGCCTGCCGCCCGATATTGTTGCAGTGGATCGCGGCTATTAAAGCCGGCGGATGGATGTGACCGGCCCGGCAGTCTGTTCGATACGCGCAATTGCCTGATCGAGCGGCTCTTCGAACACTTCCATATGAAACGCGTTGGCGTGCAGCAGACGCTGGCCATCCAGCATCACACCCACATGGCCTTTCCAGAACACCAGATCGCCGCGCTGAATTTCGGCGCGGTCCAACGGCAGGCCCAGTGCCTTTTCCATCATGTCCGTGTCGCGCGGCGCCGATATACCCGCCGCCTGCAGCGCCGTTTGAATGAGGCCCGAGCAATCCAGCCCCGCCGCCGTCTTGCCGCCCCAGACATACGGCACGCCGCGAAACTGTTCGGCGACAGCGACAAAATCCACGGCATGCTCAGCGATGGGCGCAAGGTGGCGGTAGAACAGAAATCCGGCATTGGTCTGAAAAAAATCGCCTGCCTTTTCCAGCCGCACCACAGAATTCATCGGCAGGGCGTTGCAGACCGCCGCCTTGATGTCGGGCCGCACATAGACCGGCGCCCAAAGCGCGGTGACGCGGTGCGTCGCTTCCACCATCGGCTGCAGCGACAGAGCATGGACATAGCCGACATAGCCATCCGAACCGATCTGGCCCCAGGCCCAGCCGTCCTTGCGCTCATAGACGGTAAACAGCTCGCCGCACAGAAGTTCGCTTTCTTGCGCGGCATAAGATTCCGGCGTTGCGCGTAACGAAATATGACCGCGTAGCGACAGGCATTTTTCGCCTTCGACAAAACGGGCCGCTTCCACCTTGCCTTTCAGATGCGCGGCGGCGAGGTCGGGACGGGCGGGTGTTATTCTTTTATCGGCCATAACGCTCGCTCAACAAGGCATAGAGCGTGCGGGCGCTATTGGCTTCGCCGCCCAGCTTGCGGCCGGGCCGGGGCCGGTCGGTCCAGCCGGGAATATCCAGATGCACCCAGCTTTTGGCTTTCTCCACAAAGCGGTTCAAGAACAGCGCCGCCGTGATGGCGCCGGCATAACCGTAATTGGGATTGTTGGTGAGATCGGCAACGGTGCTGGAAAGCGTTGGCTCATAGCCCCGCCACAGCGGCAGCCGCCACAGCGCATCGGCGGTGATGGCGGCATGACGCATCAGATCGGCGGCCAATATCTCGTCATCGGTGAAGAAAGGCGGCAGCTCCATGCCGGTGGCGACGCGCGCAGCGCCGGTCAGGGTGGCGAAATCAATCAGCAATTCTGGCGCTTCTTCATCGGCATCGGCCAGCGCATCGGCCAGCACCAGGCGGCCTTCGGCATCGGTGTTGCCGATCTCGACCGTCAGGCCCTTGCGGCTTTTGAAAACATCGGACGGGCGATAGGCGGTGCCCGACACGGAATTTTCCACCGCCGGTATCAGCACGCGCAGGCGCAGCTTGAGCTTGGCGCCCATCACCATGCCGGCCACCGCCAGCGCCACCGCCGCGCCGCCCATGTCTTTTTTCATGGTCGCCATGCCGCTGGCGGGCTTGAGGTCATAGCCGCCAGTATCGAAGCAGACGCCCTTGCCCACCAATGTCACCTTGGGGCCGCTGCCCCAGATGAGTTCAATCAGGCGCGGGGCGCGGGCCGAGCCTTCGCCCACGGCCTGGATCAGCGGATAGTCTTTTTTCAGCGCCGCGCCGCTGACGATGCGGAATTTGGCGCCATGCTGCTTGGCAAGCGCGGCAGCTGCGTCGGCCAGCTCTTGCGGTCCCATGTCATTGGGGGGCGTGTTGATGAGATCGCGGGCGAGAAAAATATTCTCGGCAATGCGGCTGATTTCCGCGCCGTCCACACCCGGCGGCAGCACCAGTTTGGGGGCGCGCCTGGAAGGCTTTTTGTAGCGGCTGAATTGATAAAGGCCCAAGACCCAGGCCAGCGCGGCCTGCGCCCCGCCGCAGAAAGCCGGCACTTCGCCCAGCTTGTAAACGCCATCGGGCAGGCTTTCGGAAAAAGCCGCCAGGGCCAGCGCATCGGTGCTTTTGCCCAAGCCCAGCACGGCCGCCGACAGGCCGCTTTTGCCCGGCAGCAGACGCAACTCGCCTTCCCGGGCGGTAAAGCCGCTGGCTTTCAGATAGGGGAAGCGGGCCAGAAAGCCCTTTAAATCCTTCGCCGCCACCGCATGCAACGGAACAACGCTTTTTGCGGATTTCACAAAGCTTGTATGCATGATGGGGTCTTACTCAAAAGCGCAGGGGACTTTATGAATCCTCCCCGTCTGCTGCAAGGAGCGTCCATGTATACCCTTATTGTCGGCACCCAGGACTGGTCGAGCTGGAGCCTGCGGCCTTATCTCGCTTTGATGGCCACCGGCGCGCCCTTCGAATTGGAAGTGATCCGCTTGCGGCTGGAAGCGACCAGCCGCCAGGCCATCGCGAAACATTCCCCGTCGGGCAAGGTGCCGGTGCTGAAATATGATGGCATCACGGTATGGGACAGCCTGGCCATCTGCGAGACCCTGGCGGAACGGCATCCGGAGGCGCAATTATGGCCGGCGGATGCGGCTTTGCGGGCGCGGGCGCGGGCCTATGCCTGCGAAATGCATTCCGGCTTCCCCGACGTGCGCGACCAGTTGAACATGGATGTCATCCGCAGGCTGTCGCTCCCGGAATTGCGGCCCGAAACCCAAAGCCAGATCGCGCGCATCATCGCCGCCTGGGAAGACGCGCTGGCGGCGCACCCTGGCGATTTCCTGTTCGGAAAATTTTCCGTCGCCGATTGCATGTATGCGCCGGTGGTATCGCGCTTTACCACCTATGGCGTCGCGGTCCCCGAGCGGACAAAAGCCTATATGGAAAAAATCTGGGCCCTGCCCGGCATGCAGAATTGGCTGGCGGCGGCGCAGAAGGAAGTGGATGCCGGAATCGCCTGAGCGCCGGCCCGGAAAAATGTGGGTGGCTAGCGGCAGCGTAGCGCCACGGTTTTCCATGGCGCCGCAGGCGCCCATTAAACAATGGGGCGCGTCCGCGCCCGGGCCGCGCGACCAAAATTAACGCTTGGCGGATTCGCTGTAGAAGCGCGCGGCACCGGGATGCAGCGGCGCAGGCGGCGCCAGCGCTGCGGTGGCGATGCCGATCTCGCGTGCGGAAGGATGGCTGGCGGCCAGCGCATTGCTGTTGCCCGGATTGAACAGCGCACGGGTGATGCCATAGACCAGCGCATCAGGCTGGCTGTCGCGCACCACCCATAAGGCGCGCGCCGATACCGTTTGCACGGCCGCGTTGCTGCCATAGGCGCCCGCGGCGATGACCGCGGACGAAAGCGACGGCTCTGTCTTCAACAGCCGGTCGCGGCTGGGGCCGTCAATCGGCGACAGCCGGGCCTGGCCCTGGGCGACAAGCGTGCCGACCGGATCCAGGGGTACGCCACCCACCGCGAAGAAGGCGTCCAGCTTGCCGGCTTTCATCAGGGCGGCGGCATTGAAAATATCTTCATGTACCGTTTTCATGGCGCTTTCGGGAACATGATAGGCGTTCAGTATTTCGCGCGCCGTGATGCCGACACCCGAACCGTCGCTGCCCAGCGAGACCCGCTTGCCCTTGAGATCGGCGACGCTGCGGATTTTGGATTTGGCGGAAACCACCAGATGTACCTGTTCGGAAAACAGCGAAGCGATTACCCGCACATGTTTTTGCGGGCCGAGGCGGTGAAAGGGGCCGTCGCCTTTGACGGCGGCGGCGATCACATCACTTTGCGCCAAGCCGGATTCCACATCACCGCGATCCACCGCCATCAGATTGTCCACCGCCCCTTCCGAAGTGCGGGCGCTGACGATCAGCCCGGCGGGGCCGCAGATATTGGCGGCATCGCAGCGATCCACGCCGCGCGGATGACTGATCAGGCCGGCAATGGCCTCGCCGACGGGAAAGAAGGTGCCCGCCGTGGAGCCGGTGGCAATCTGGAAGGAAATCCGCCCCGCGCCCATACCCGCAGGCGCGGTATCGGCGGCGATGCGGCTGGCGCTCCACACCAAGGCAGCCAGAACCAGGGCCGAAAATCCGGCCATACTGATCAGGGCTGCGAAGCGGTATTTCATAGGTTGTTAACCAACTCCCCCATTGCGTCGGATTTTGGACTGCCGGTTGGCGCCAGTGTCGTGCCGGCGAAGGGCCACAAAATCCTTTTATCCATATAACTCAATGGCCTGCCGGATATTTTGTACCAGCGTGAGTGTGACTACTGCATAGCTGGCGTTCCATCTAGATGGGGTGGCTGAGGCACAAAAGCCTGCGGCGCGGGCGGCCGATATCCCAGCGATGAATGGGGTCTGACGGTGTTGTAGTGGTGGCGCCATTGTTCGA